>OHMG01000142.1_pt1 | contig 40831 bp, 50 predicted proteins | sample 1569281 | NCBI WGS metagenome assembly OHMG01 (sample SAMEA3879581, study PRJEB24766) | human gut metagenome | biome: human-associated habitat; feature: feces | place: USA | collected 1985/1987 | reverse complement strand
ATGGACTTAGTTATCCCCTAATCTGAAAAAACAATGACTGACCTAGATATTGCTAATTATGCCTTGGGGTTGTTAGGCCAATACAAAATTCAAAGCTACCCGGAAACGGGGAAAAAGTCAGTAGAAGGTCAGGCATTAGAGGCATATCTTCCATTCGCTATTCAAGATGTCATGATTGATGGCGAATGGAACTTCGCCCGGAAAAGGGTAATCATTGAGCCGTCACCCACAGAGGTGGCGGCCTTTGGTTATCACAATGCTTTCCCGAAGCCTGACGACTTGGTGACAATCATATCCGTGAATGGAGAGCCTTGGAATATTCAGGCGCAGTTTGTGCAGATAGAGGGAGAGTTCATCTTGGCAAACGTTGACCAGTTGAGGCTGGTTTACATTGCCGCCCCCACAGACGGGACAACGCTTCAAGGCATACCTGACCAGCTAAAACCGCTCATAGGAATCAGGTGGGCCTATCTTACGTGTGTACGCATCACGAACAACATTGAACTCTATAACATGATAGCGGACATGTACCAGAGGGAGTTGCACAGGATGCGGGACAACGACTTCATCAACAACACGGGAGGCAGGTTTAACTACCGCAACAAGCTTATGAGCCAGTCCACTTGGGGCCGCTATCCGTTTGGGACGACAGCACCCTACCAAGGCTCTTATACCTACATTCCCGATTAAACTAAAAACCTTCCAGACATATGGCCTCAAATACCCGGCAATTTCAAATGCAACTCAACTTCAACGGGGGGCAGGTTTCCGAGAACTTCACCCCACGAGTTGACATGCAGAAATACCAGACGAGTTGTTCATTGATGAGGAACTTTATTCCTCGGCAGTTTGGTATGTTAAAGAGGCGACCGGGTTTTGGTGTGATTGACGCATTCAAGAATCCTTTTCGGATATTGAAATTTCCTTGCACCAACAACGAGGAATACATTGTTTGCGTCCACTCCGACAACAAGTATGAGAGCGGTGGTTGCACTCCCTTCGCAACCATTTACCAATGCGGGTATTTTGGAGACGAGACGAGGAAATGGGAGGTAAATCTTGAGATAGATTCTGTTTTTCAGGCTGGCATCAACGGATGGACGGCTGATGTTGGCAATGAGAGGCATGGGCGTTTTTGGGACACGGACTTGGAGAAAATCAAGTATGTCTCCCAAAACGACAAAATGTGGATAGTGCATCCAGACTTCTTCCCGCTGGAATTAACAAGGACAGCCACACAGGCGAAAATGCCTGATATTTCTATGGCTGACGACCAGTACGTGGTGGAGTTTGACACGTCTTCGCACTTAAACATTTCCACAAAAAACTCTCTTTGCTTTGGCCTGTATGGTGTTGATAAGCTCAATGCTAAAACGAATCCTTTCCTTACCTTAAACTTCAAGGACAACAAATCTATCAGCTTTGGTTTTAGCGGTAGTGGAAACAACATGAAGTGGGCCATTACTGACTCATCCGGTGTGAAACATCCCTTGGAGGATATAGGGATTGGCTCTGGACAGGTTGTTGCTTTCTCCGATTTCAATCAAAATATTCCTATCAACTGTTATTGTTTCCTGACATGGCGGGGAGGCAAGCTGTATGCCAGCATTGGTTGCAACAACGCTTACGGCACGATAGGTCTTTATGCCTACTCATCATCCGAGGTTGAGATTGACAGCTCTCTTGGAGCCGTCACCAGTTTTTGCGTTGGTGGGACTCCGGGAGGACAAAACGCCGCCCAAAGCTATGTTTCGTTCAAGGAGTCGTTTAGTGCTGGAACCGGATATAGTGGCATTGGTATTAAGGTGAATTATGGTCAGGGAGATGTTCCAACCCAAAGCTTCAACAACAATGACCACAGGAGTTCGTTGATAATGGCTCAAATGTTTGGCGACACGTCGAAAGTGTTCGCTGGGAACGATTATAAAATTGAGCATTACAACAATGCCGTTTTCCCGATTAAACAGATATATCAGGGCAACGAAAAGATTTATCAGGAAGAAGCTGTTATCGGCTTCAAGCTGACAACAATGGACTTCCTGACTTATCCCAAGAGCGACGACTACTATATAAGGAATAAAAGCCAAGGAACTAATCCTGATAGTCCCATGTTTTGTAGGAACCATGAGACATACCCGGATATTCCCTATTACGTTTATGAAGACACCGATGTCTCTTTAAACACTATCAACGCTGTTTTTGGGGACAGGTATTTCCTTTCTGATGGTTCCGTCTCGCAATTAACAGGCAACGACGGGACTCGAATTGCCGAGTGGTTAAAAGAATATACTCCGGGGGATATTGTTATCGGCTCCTGCCTGATGAACAAAACGGACGGTGTATTGAATGGGAACATATACAACTTCTCTACTGGCACCAACGTCGGCATTCCCATTAACTTCTTTAGGATGGCAAACATCGTATGCCGCTACGTTCGAGGCGACTGGACTCTTAGCACAGTCGCAGAAGTGGCGACAAACAAAGGTGTTCTCGTGAGTTATTTGGAGAATAGCAAGGTCTTTTCAGGCTATCCTTCTGGCGGCGGCTACACAGTCTTCCGAATCGGCAATGGCTATTTCTCACAGCCGAGGAAGCTTAGCATGTCGGGAAGCAACACTCCGGGCGTATTTGTTGGGCTTGTTTATATTGGTGAGAACGGAACTGTATCTACTGATACTGGTGATGCTGGCCAGTCCATTGAGGTTGATAATGGAGGTGGTGTTTATCAGACAGACATTCCCTTTGCCGTGTGGCCTAATCAAAAGAGGCTTACTTCAACAACGACAGATGCGACGGTATTCCAAAACCTGACCATTATGCCAATGATGTATGCCCCTGTGCTGGATGGCATATTCAAAACATTTAGTTCCTTGTTTGGGCGGGGCAACTACCAGCTGACTCAAACCGATATCAGTAGCACCAACTACTATTCGGCCAAGTTTAACGATTTAGTCAAGTGTGCCTTCTCTGTAGAAAAAGGCTATCCTTCCTGCATAGCGTTGCGTAATGGGCGGCTGATATTGGCTTCAACCAAGGCCCAACCCCAAACAATATGGGCTTCCCGTGTTGACAGGTATAATGAGTTCTCTGTGGACGACATGGCAGATTCCGGCTGGGATTTGACGATAGGCGCGAACCAGAGCCAAAAGATTCAATGGTTGTCTTCCTCTAAGGATTTGATAGTAGGAACAGACATTGGCGAATGGGTGCTGAACGACAGCGACTCAAGCAATCCTGTACCCATTATTAAAGAGCAATCCAGATGGGGTTCTTCTGTGGCGCAAGGGGAACTGATGACGGAGAGCCTGTTTTTTATTCCTAGAGACAAAAAGGGCGTTATTCAGTCAATCTACTCTTTCCAGATTGATGGCTACACATCGGAAGATGTGACGATTATGGCATCCGATTTGTTTGATTATGGGATTACTTCTCATTCTATTCAGAAAGACCCTGACCCAATCTGGTGGGGTACTACTGGCGACGGAAGGCTTTTAGGGTTGCTGTATAACCGGGTGCAGGACATCAATGGCTGGTTCCAATGCGATATTCAAGGAGCCTTCATAAATCAGGTATGCTGTTACAATAACCCGGTAAAAGGCGAAGAAGGATTGATAGTTTCCGTAAAAGGCAAAGGCGAGAACGATTTCGTAAACGCCAATCAACACTTCCTCTCTTATATGGAGGACAGCAATCCTTGTGTTGACTTCTTCTCCACAGGTCAGACGAGCGACACAGATGCTCTGGCCTATGGAGGCTTTGTAAACAATTCATGGAACAACTTCTCCACAGGTCAGACGAGCGACACAGATGCTCTTAACACTCTAATTGTAAATGGCTACTTCAAGGAAAACACAAATAGTTCGCAACTCACAGTTCAGGCCAAAACCCCTACAACTCAAAGCTGGATATCAAGATTTTCTTTTTCCTTCGATGAGTCTGCTATTTTCAACAATCCGGTCGCTAGTGGGAGTGATGTTGAGATAGAATCTTTCCTTTTTGAGAACCAGTACGACCCTTCTCAAGAGGTATTAACCAAAGGGCCGTTCAGGATGTTTGTTTTCGACGCAGAGACTCAAGAATTCCTTACTTACTCTGTTAATTCGATATTGTTGCCTGACGACAAAAATCAGTTGCCAATCCTTGAGTTCAGTTTCTTGGGGTTGGTGTTGAAGGCAAACCAGAAGATAAGGTGTTACTTCTCTTCGGCATCGGTTCCCTCATGGGAAGGTGCAGAACAGATTTTGCAGTTATCAGTCTTTGACGAGGCCGGCCATGATGTGGAATATGGATATTTCCCATACATGGATGTGAGAGTTAAAGCTACTACATCCAAGATAGAGTGGGACGAAACCAAGCCTGTATATCTGGACATCATTTCAGCTAACGGGCAAACAACCACAGGCTATTGCTTTGGCGGCAATGAGGTAAATAATAATTATTCTTATTACCAGCAAGCACCGGAGGGTGAAGGCTTGTTCTCCCAGAGCCAAATCGTATTTAATGTTAAGTCTGAAATTGAAAACGATATTGGCCAAGCCGGGAACAGCGGATTTATTACTCCCCCGTCCAGCATCTCATCGACTCTTCCAAACTTTGTTTTTGGGCTTCATATCTTTTCGGAGTTTATTTCAATGCCAATGGGGAATGCCAATAATTATGTCATTCCTGCGACCACTACGAAGATTAGCCAACTTAGGTATCAAGTATCACGGGATGAGAGCAACGACGTAACTCCTTCATCTTCATTCCTTAGTGATGACGGACTGGCTTATGGTGCGCCAAGGATTCAGGCCACAGTTCAGGCATTGGACTATGATGCCCCGATAGCTATGGAAAAGAGCACTTCCATGTCGGTATCAACAAACTTGTCTAACGGGAGAGACCATATTGTATTGAGTGGACAAAGCTCTACAGATACAAGACTGTACTTTTCCTTAGATGATGCTAAAAAGGTGAACGTATTAGCGGCGTATATTCTGTATGATTCCACTATCATTAGCTGACACAGGCGGCCTAACCGCAGATGGTTTGTTGCCGTTGACAGGCTTCCCCTCATGGATGTGGGGAAGCGACATTCTTAATGGTCAACTCTGGGGTGGAACAGAAATAGCAGAGCCAGCTTACAACGAAATTTGGACAGACCCTACGACTGGTGTTACGAATGCGCTCCTACCTTCGTTGACTGGATTGGAGCCAATGAACGGCCTGTATGATATTGATTATCAGATAGGTTATCCTGAAATGCCCCAGCCGCCGACATATAACCCTAACACAAGTTATTTATCATCAACGGCTTCCATAGATACGTCAGCTGGGTTTGAGAAGTCTAGTCCCAACAAAATAGCATGGGATGACACGTTTGACCCGTTCGGCTTCAACTCTGCGACGCTTAAAGGATTTGGTAGTGTTCTTTCGGATGTGTCGTCTTCCTTGAGCAAGAAGCGGTCATATGCCAACTATGTCGCCAGTTATGAGAATCAGGCACAGGCGTTAAGGAATCAAGCCGAGTCGGCATACAGGATTGCCGGAATAAACATGTCTCGCCTTCGAGGGAATCAGGCGAAATACCTAGCCCAGCAAAGGGTGTCAGCAGTCAGGACAGGCTTCGCCCCGACTTCCGGTTCCATAGGCGCTGTACAACAGGCGACAATGAGCCAGTTCGAGCAACAAATAGCTGATGCTTGGGTGGAAGCGGAACAAAAGAGGCAGAACACAATGTATCAAGCAAGCGTTGCTGATTGGCGGGCAAGCGAAGCCCGGAAGGCTAGCAAGCGCTCATCCGGTGGATTCCTTGGCTCGCTACTTGGCTCTGGTGTGGGAGCTTATTTTGGAGGCCCCACCGGAATGGCGATAGGTTCTAAGATAGGTTCATCCATAGGAGGGTTATTTTAATCATGGCGACCAACGATACTAGAGACATAAGACTGGGTGTCAGTAGTGCAAACAAGGAGGGGTTGTTGCCTTCTCCTTCAAACCGTTATTTGCGCTCCTCTTACGATGTGGCCAGATATGTTCCTATTGGAAATGAGTTCGACAAAGAGAGCCGAGTAAAGGAGCTTGGAGACCTTGGAGAAGGACTCACAATGTGGTCGAAGGCGCAAGCGGAAGTCGAGACAACGAACGACAGTATTCAGTCACGGCGCATGCAAGCAGAGTACATGGAAGCTTCCACACAGGTTTTCAATCAGCTTCAAAAAGACCCCAGCACGATGAACAACCCTGCGGTTTGGCTGGACGCTTATACGGAGGAGATGACATCAAGGGCGGCAGAGATTAACAACAAGTATGCCAAATCGTTTTATGTTGGGCGCAATCAGATGTTGTCCAATGAAAGGCTCAACCTGTTGCTGAAAGAGGAGAAGAACAAGGTGGGCCTGATGGCGGCAGACAGAATATCAAAGATGGCCGCAGACGAAACTAATGCGGCGTTCAAGATTGCTGTGGCCAACAGGGATTTCGGGTTGGCTAGGGAGATAAATAAAAGCCCCTACCTAACACCTGCGGAAAAGATGTTGAATGAGAATGGAATTGTTCAAGCCCAGACACAAGACATCATCCAGCAGGAAACATTGAGGAATCCTTGGGGTGTGCTGGAAGAGGTGAACAGGGATGGTGCTGTACAGCGTCGTGAATTGACCTATGAGCAACAGCAGTACGCATTGAACCAAGCGCAGGGCCGGATAAGCATGATTCAAAAGCAATCGTATGACTCGCTCGTACAGAAGTTTTTGTTCAACCCGGAAGAGTTTGAGATGGATGTCGCCAAAAAGCTATTGGACACAAACCAGCTGACGACCCAGCAATATGTCAACCTCCTCAACATGAAGAAGACCATGAGCGCCAAGGTTGAGCCGACTCCGATGCAGTTTGCGGCCATGTCTAATTGGGCGGTCAAGCTTTCAGAGGATTATCACAAAGAGTCGCCAGAGGGACAGGCCAATATTCTCTCCCAAGCTGAACGGCTTCTTGAGCGGATGAATTTCAGCACCAGCGACAAGAACTCATTGCTTAAACTTGTAACACAAAAGATTTCCCCGGAAACGTTCAATCAGGCTGACAAGTTGGTAGAGAAGTTTTGGGACAACGGCCAACTTCCTCTGACCAAGACAGCCGATTACACCGGAACTCAAGGAGGAACTACTCCGATTTATTTGACGGAGGGAGAGTTTAATACCCAGTTCAAAGAGAGGAAGAACCAGTTTTTCTTAGACAAAAGCAGGACATACCTAGACCCGAAAACGGCAGAAGACAGGTATGCTGTGATGGAGTATGTGCCTAATGCGGAAAACATTCTAGTGCAAGACCGGGTAAAGAGCGAAGTTCGTTCTGCCTTGTCGGATAGGATAGCAGAATATCGGGCGCAGAATGGAGGACGAACCCCGAACACGGAAGAGCTTTATACGATGATTTACAACGCCAGAGCAGAAGTCTTTGGTAATCAAAACATTAAAGCTCTTAATCCTATTATGGACAACCCTGTTTTCCCGTCAGGACGACAGGAGAATACTGATGAAAGGAAGGCAACTTTTGTCCCCAGAGAAAACAAGAAGTTCTCTTTTAGGACCGCTTCGCCAGTAGTTGATATTCCAGAAGGGGATAAATACATTTGCCTCTCGCCGGACAATGCGTTTGTCACATCGGAAAGGAACCCTCTTCTTGTACTTAAACAGGCAGGGCAATATCCGTTAGGTTACGTAACCTTCGACCAATCCTATCTCGAAAAACCTTCGGAAGACCTACAAGATGTTGTGGCAAGGAGGAATGCAAAAGCTATTGCTGAAAAGGCAGGGCTTGCGGCACAGAGCGAGCAGACGGTTTATTGTGCTTTAATTGCGTACTGGAACAGCTTATAAAACATTTATGCCTGAAACACTAGACCCATTAAACCTAAACCCTTCCTCAACTATTTCGGACGCAATAGGAGGTGAGGCTTTGGAGGAACAGGCTCAACAGCAAATGCAGGAGCAGGTTTCTAGGGAGGCTCAAGGCATTTCAAATGGTGTGCAGGAAGGAGCTTGGGCCGAAAAGGCATTGAGCAGTAAAAGGAAGCTTCGTGAGGACTTGGATGAATACCTCAAACTCCAAGCCACAGCCACACCTGATGACCCCCCAGAGTTTTTGAATGCTCTTGCCGACAGGCGAAACCAGCTAATAAATAGTGGTATAGACCCGGACTATGAAAAGTATCGGGACAAGATTGACAGGATTCAGGGGAAAATATATGCCATAACCCAAAACATCAATCCCAAGACAGGGTTGTTTGGTGTTGTCCCCACCGAGGATGTAAAAGACAGTAGGCTTGGGACTCTCCTCACCGCAGAGCAAATAGGCTACTTTAACAGCCTACCTAAAAGCATGCAGGATGAATTCATTTTTGAGGGGATTGTTGAAACCTTCTTCCCGCAGGGAGGTATGGATAAGGTAACGGCATTGGGTTTACTCAAGGAGCATTACCAAACCGACTCCATGCACGGGGTTGTCAGCAAATACGCTCAAGAGCTTCAAAGGAACAAGGAGGAAGAGACAGCATACAATGAAGCCTCTACCAGATTTTTCGATTCCTTTATAGAAACAGGAGGCGATTACCAGAAAGCAATCGACAGCTTGGAAGGAAATCTAAACCTGTATGCGGAAAACATTTTCAACCAAGAACCTGCGCTTAAATACATTTACCAGCGTGCGTATAACTCCGTCTCATGGATTAAAGATGAATACATAGAAAGCGGAGAGCTGGATTGGGACAAGATGGCAGACAGGTTGTTGAAGCTTGGGGAAGGAGAGACGTTCTCTCTAGCCATTCAGATGCTTCCCTACATGTTGCCCAAAGACGACAGGACTTGGCTCACGCAAGCCATAGACGACACCGCCTCTGATGTCTCCCGCTTTGCTAGGCTCATGGTTGACGGAGGAGGTGATAGCGCCCAAGCAGAACGCCTTGCGTTGGCTATCCAGCAGGAATATCGTCAGGGCCGAGACATGCCTACATCGTGGATAGGGAGAGCTTTTAAGGCGGCGACAGACCAAGTTCCGAAGGTGGCGGCAGTAACCGGAAGCTCTCTTTTGGCTTCACCGGGTGGGCCTGTAGCAATGGCCGCCACAGGAACAGCTGTCGGCTCAATGGTGTATGGTTCAACTGTAGGTCTTGAGGCATATAGGACGAATTCTTCTAGGGCAGGAGCATTGACATATGGTGTTACTGTTGGGGCCTTGGAAGGTCTCCTTGAAAACGTAACTCTTGGCGTTGGTGCTTTGGCCTCCAAAGGTATTAAGGTTGCAGAGGCAGGTAGGAAGATTGCCTCTGTTGCCGGAAGAGTTCCCGCCACCGTAAAAGGTGCGGCGGCTGGTGCTTTGTCTGAATATACCCAAGAAGTCATTGCTGACCCAATTTATGTTGGATTGGAGAATGTAATGCGCTCTGCGGGGTTTGAGCTTACCCAGCAAAACACCCTTAAAAACTGGTGGGAAACATTGGACTTCACATCCCCTGAACTATTGGGGGCTACAGCCATTCTTGGCGGGTCCATTGGTGCTGTTGGGGGCTATCAAGCGAACCACCTCATCAACCGAGTAGGAAGAAGCGCTTCGGCTCTTCAAGCTTATGGTGTACCCGAATCGGAAGCTGTGGCTATTGCCGAAATGCCAGACGGCAAGGAGCGCACAAACAGGCTTATATCGGCCCTTCGCAATAACCGGGTAAGCCCCGACGTGCAAATAACAAACCAGCAAGCGGGGATATTCCTGAACTTTTTAGCTAAGAATGCAGAGAGGTTTAAGGATGTTGAGCTGATGCCGGAGATATCCGACAACGGGGACGGAACCTTTAATATTGTTGAGAGAGACCCGGTAAGTGGAGCTGAAAAAGCAACCACAGTAACAGACGAAATCGCAGGGACGTTCATGTCTCAAGCGTTGCAGTCAAATCCGGGATTTATCAGGGCATTAAATATTTTCGCCCAAGAAGAGATAGAGTCAGGGTTGGGCAAGGAGACGAAGATAAAGAGCTATACTCCTGACGAACTCCGAGCAAAAATCCAATCCACAGAAGACAACAATGCAACTATAGCACGACTTAGGGCTTTGGCTGTAATTAACCAAGACCCGGAATTGTTGCAGAGTTTTCGTGATGGGAAAGTAAGTATTGAAGATGTAGCAAATGAGCTGGAAATTGTATCTGCATATAGAGATGGCACGATTGCTGTTGCGAGGGGTGAAGCGAATCCTCTCAATATTCTGGAAGAAATAATTCACGCCCGTGCAATATCCGACTTGGAGAGCGGCGTTATTTCTCGAAGCGTTATTGAAACACAAGTAAGGAATTACTTGGAGTTCTTGGGACGTAGTGCGGAAGAGATAGGGGATTTGAGCAATGACGTTGTGTTGCAGGAACATTTGGCGAACATGGGGAAGGCTTTGGCAACAACGCCGGAACTGTTTTCCGCAATGCCCGGCAATGTTCAAACAATCCTTGAGTGGCAGAAGGACGCTATAGCGGAAGTTGGGAATGTCTTTGCGGAAGGCGCTCTGATAAAAGAGGCCATTGAGCAGGGCATTATCTCTCCCGATTTTGTCAAGTGGTCTAAATCTTTGGCGACTATGGCCGAACGTCGTGACGGTCAGGATATGGCAGAGCTTGTCAATGGTGCGACCGGAGAAAGCATTTTGCCAATGGGCCAGAGCCTTCCTTCCGTGAGGAGGCGTGGAACCATTGATGTAACTCCTTCTGTAAGAACCGTTAATGAAGCCATATCAAACATACTCAATGGCGCATCGGAAAGGTCTATAGGCCAGCTCCACAAATTGCAGAGGAGCATGATAAAGCTTTCGGAAAGGTTTTCTCAAGGGAAGTTGACCGAACGAGGACAACAGAAAGCGTTACTGAATTCTGTTCTCTCTATCGCTAATGCAATGGCTTCTGGTAGCCGTAAGTTTATCTCCAACCAACTAGCCGAAAGGCTTGCGAACCCCAAGAGCAACGAAGCGTTTAATGCGGACATGAAGACTGCATTGGATGCCACAGTATCGGCCTTGAACGAAAGAGCGGAGGCGGCGAGCCGGAAGCAGTTGGAGCGCATTATTCAGGACGAGATAAACAGGAGGGTTGAGCAAGCGGACGCTAAAGCCAAGAAGGATTTCAACAGGGAAATGAAATTCCTCCGGGGTTTAGTCTCCAAGGAAATAAGGAAAGACATCAAGGAGGAAAGAGCGGAGGCTGCGGCAGAGAAGAAGCTTGCCAGTAAGAGCATACAGAGCTTGCGAAGGCTTGCCGAGAATGCTTTTAAGGACACCAAGGGGCGCTCTCGTTCTTTGGATGCACAAGCCAGAGAGGAGACTATGGATGCCCTTGAGGTTATGGCTATGTCTCCTTCCGAAGTTGCAACCCAGCTTGAAGTCTTGGATAGCACCATAGACGAGCTTCAAAACCAGCCTGCCACAGAAGAACTTACTCTGGAACTGGAAAATCTGGAAAACCAAAAGAATCTCCTTGAGGTGTTTGGTAGTGCGTTGTATCGGGAGAAGATGCCTAACGGAAGGTATAAGTATGCTCTCAATGCACAGCAACTTGCGGAAGCAGTTAAGACATTGAAGGAGCTACAGCGTGAAGGGCGACTCCGCAGGAAAAAGGTTAATGAACGTATTGAGCGCTTCTATAATGATTTTAACGCTAAAATCAATGAGCGAGTAGGAGGAGAGAAGAATCGTGATGCCCTTAGAAAAGCCGTAATGGAAAGGGACCAACGGGGAACGGGCTTTTTAGATAGAATCTTCACGCAATTCATGAGCCTTCAACAACTCCTCGAAGTGATGTCTTCCATGAAATCCTTTAAGGACATAGGGACATTCTTGCAGAACAACGTCCAATTCGCAGAGCAACAGCGAGGGGTAGAAAAAGAAAAGGCTACGTCCAATGCGATTCGCATCATGCGTGGAATGATGGAGATTGCAGGGCAGAACTCTCCAAGGTATTTTGATGAGCTTTCTACAAAAACTATTCCCTTTATGGGGCATGAGCTAACCAAGTATGGCCTTGTCAAAGTCTATCAGACATTGAGAGAGAAGGATGGCTTGGATGTATTGAGAGAAAACCTTGGAGACAAGGGAATGGATTTCGGCAACTATCGTAAGTACCAACAGGAGTTGGAGGGCTTAAACAAGAGCCTTGATGATGGTGCCATTACTTCCGAAGAGTTTGAATCCAAGTTGGAAACCATTGAAGAAGAATACCTTGCGAGGAAGGAAAAAGATATTGCCAAGCTGTTGGAATTGCTGGGGCCGGATGGGCTTTACCTTGCTGACGAATTACAGAACCTGTATCGGGAAAAGGGCGAGAAGCTACGGGCGTTCATGGCAGAGAACTATGGCCAGACGGTTATCCTTGATGACTACTATACGCCCCGCAATATTGCCGCCTATAATACAATGCAAGAAGGGGATATGGATGCTTACAGTAAGGGACACGTCACAAGGACGGGCTTGCCCTCTTACGCAAAGCACCGGAACACTCCCTCTTCGGCGGCGCTCTCTCTGGAAATAAACCCTCTTGGGGAATATCTTCGTTATAGCTCTATCATGGAGGGGTGGATGACAGCTTCGGAACTGGTCAACTTCAACAACCGGGTATGGGCTAATCCCACAACGAACGCCCAGTTGCAGAAATTATTAGGCCCAGCCAATTTCGAGGCGGCAAACAAAGCCCTGTATTACTTCATCAACGAGGGGCGTGTGTATGCCCAAAAGAGCGTATTGGCAGAGGTAATGGGGAAAGTGTTCCAAGTATTGGCTAAGACAAGGATTGCTTTCTCCTTGGCTTCTCTGGTGCGCTCTGGGGCGGCTTTGTTCAACCCTATCGTTGGTAGCAACTTCTCCATGATGGAAATTATCAAAGGCGTGGCAGAGGTGACAAGGGGGAATTATAAAGGTTTTACCCTTGAAGAGCTTCGTGACTTGGAGGCAATGAAGGAACGTAAGTACCGTGGATGGGAAGACCGTGTGCTTGCCGATAAGGCATTAAGCATTCCCCTGAAAAAACAAGCGCAATGGGGATATTGGCAGGAAGCGGGCATGAGCGGCCTTATGGCTTTTGACTGGTGGAGCATATCTTTTGCGAATCAGCTGACCTCCCACATGCTTGCTAATCGAGGTTTGTCGCATGAACAGATAAGATGGGAGCTTAACAAAAACATCTACCAGACGGCACAGCCTTTATCTACCTCCGCTAAGGCTATCCACTTGATAGGTGGAAGCTCATTTGAGCAAGCCCAGTTCCTTTTCTTGTCTGACGTGATGAACAAGTTCGGCCTAGTGATGATGCAAGGCAAAAAGGATGTTCCTTTCTGGGAGGCTTTTCAGGGAGCCTTTCGTGTTTATACTATTGCCGCTCTTGCTAATGGTCTCTTCAACGGCTTGGCTACAGGTTTGTTTGGCGACAAAGACAAAGAGGATGACTTCATGAGCAACCTCTTATTGACTGCGGCATTGAGTCCGATTGTCTCTGTTCCTATGTTCGGCGGGTTTGCAGAGTGGTGCGCTTCCCTTATTAGCGGTGGTAAGCAATTCAGTCTGGGACGAGCCGATATGGCTGATTTATCCAAATCAATTCAAGGCTTAGTCAGAAGTATTGTGAAGACGTATGAGACTGTATCGGAAAAATGGGACAAGGAAGGTGCTTTGACTACCAATGATTACATTGATATGGTTTCCTATGTAGGCAAAAATATTGGGAGTGTCGCATCGGCTACCACAATATTTGGTACTTCTGGGCAGAGTATGACCAAAGCTCTAGAGATGGTAGGTGCATTATCAAATGCCCTTTCACAAGCTAAGACGACCACACAGAAATTCCTTCCAGAGTCAGTAAATCCCCTCTATACCGAAAAAGAAGCTATGAAGGAGAGGGCTAGGCAGATAAGAAGGGAGAAGAAGAAGGCCAAGCAGGAAAACGGCGAAAGGTCAGCAACCTACAGAAAACTTTCACGAGAATTAAGGCAAATAAATAAACAGTTGAAGATAAGGGGCTGGGAAGACTAGTCCTCACCCTCAACCTAACCAATACTAACAATGGCAACGAAAAAAAGGTAAAAGCAGTAGAGCCGGAAGTGGTTTCCTCTGTTGAGCCAGAGGTTGCGGCAGTCCCCATGACAATGGCGGCGGCCACACCTCGCTCCAACGGACAATCGACCAACGGCTTTGCTAAGGTAGAACAGGGGAAATCCTATGTTCTATCCGTCAATGCCCCTTCTGGTTCGGGAGCAGTCGAACTATTGGCGGCAGATAGTGATACACAAAGCGAACCTGACATGTTTTCTCTTCTTTACACGAAAGTGGAGAACTCTATGCAGATTCCCTTTGTGGCTGTTTCTTCTTGGGTATATGTGCAAGCAGGTAATAGTAGCATTAACTGGCTTGTAACACCGGCAAATTTTAGTCTCGCCGTTCCCGGTGTGTCGTCCGGTGGCGGCGAAAGCTTTGACCCGGAAGCGCCCCAAGAGATTTCAGGTGACTGGCAGTTTACAGGCGAATTAACTAGAACGGTAAAGGCATCCCCAGCGGCCAATGATGTCTTGAACAAGGCAATGGGGGATAACCTTTATATGACGCTTGATACCGAGCAAGAAGTTCAAGGGGCAAAAAATTTTGAAGGTAATATAAAAATACGAACAATCCAGTCAGATATTACCAATGGAGACCCTATTAAAAATATAATTTGGACACTCACATGCACCAACGGGGATATGCGTATATACCAGTACAACTCCACCTCTTTGGTTGGCTTACAAAGTGTTGCCTCAGGAGGCGGTTTCAATGTGGCTAAAAATGGCCAAGTCACCTGTGAAAACTCTCTTTTGGTAAAGGGGGGTACGACAATAAACTCTTTAAGTGCTACAGGGCCAGCGACTTTCGATAATACTGTAACTGTTACAGCAGGAAACAAAATTTTGAGTTCTGTTATAGCACAGGATGATTTGACTGAAACAACGGTTGCTCCTGTAGGAAGTAACGATGCAAGGTATATTCAATTCAAATCCATGACCAAGGCAGAATATAACGCTTTGGAAACGAAGAGCAATTCAACCATTTACTTTTTAACCGACCAGAATATGTGGGCTATCGGCGACAAGGAGCTTGTCACGTCTGATATGCCCGCTTAGTTGGTGGGGGGGTGAATAACTCTCTCTCCACCAGTTACTTACAGAAACAAATGAAGATTTGGGCCCAGTGTCCATACCCAACAACGAAGAAGAAGAATCAATGTACATTAGAACTATTCCTTTAGTAGCGGAATCTGGTTATGCTACCAACGACGCTGTACTTCCGGCAGAAGCACCTTCTGGGGTTTATGAAGTTTTAATCCCTAATTTCAACGTCAAAAATACCTATACTATTGTAGCATACAACCAAGGCTCCGGCAATAATCGTCCAGACATTATTAAAACTTTGGAAGACTGTAATCAACCTCTGATATATAACGGAGACTACTCTGATTTTTCAGGGTGGAGTTATGAAAACGAATCTGGCGGTTCGACTATAGCTATTCCAGTTGGAGCTAATGTTGTTCGTTTGAGTTGTTACTTTCAGCACGTTATTGGCGAAGCAACTTCCTTGATTAAGGTATCTTCCAATAATGGCCTCACTCAAGGAAACACTATCGGTTCTATTGTGGTTCGTCAATTAGCATAACTACTATGATTTTAAGAGCAGTTTTTCAAGACGTCGGAGAATACGATAAAGCCACTCTTTCCCCTCTGCAACCGGATGATTGGAGAGTGATTTCGCCGGAAGATCTCCCAAAACATCTCCAAGAGGTTTGGACTAAACTCAAGGACGAAATGGCTTCATTAAAAGAGGGATGGATTGTCAACGAGTTTGAAGTCTTCCCTTCTCTAGAGAAACCAGACAAGGAGATTGAGATAAAAGTCACGGCCAGAAACAAAATAAACAATCTTCCTCAACCTCATGTTCCTATGAAAATTTTTACTTTTAACGAGATTCCTACTCTTAAAAGAGAAGATAAAGAGGTTATTGAGTTTTTGAGATGGTTCAAAGAAACAAAGCCAGAATAAAGCTTGACAGATAGAGCAAGCTAAGCTAGCATCCACCTGTATTCATCAAACGGTGGATGCCATTGCGTTAATATCACCATTCGCCGAGGGCGCAGGGTTTTTCTCATGTTTTACCTGCGCCCTCGGTTTTTTTGTGCCAGTTGAGGTGGGCCTAAAAAAATAACCCTTGTATGACACAATTATAAACCCCTTATAATAAGGACATTGTAATAAATCTCCAAGCAATCCTCGCCTTTTTTATGTCAAACTTTAGGCTTGATTTTTTGAGGGGTGTGTCGTTAAAATCTTGTTCAAGGAACAGGGCGGTTAAGTTGATTGTCTTCCTTTGGCCGCTCCAAGGCTCAATCTCCCTCGTGGTTAGCAACAACCAAGTGTTTAGCAAATAACTTGGTTCTCTACAAGAAAAGAGTTCGGATATGGCAAGCATATCCTTCATGATTTTTCAAAAGTTTTGATTTACGCCTATCGGCTATGGAGCCAAACAAAGTTGTGGGCTTGGTTAGAGAAACAAAGGGATTAGAAAATAAATGGTTTTAAAACAGTTCTAATTTGGAACACGTTGGTTAGATAAAGTATGTAAGAATAAACCATTTAATATTTAATTATCAGTTTTATTCCTTCGTTCGACTAACAGGTTGCATAGAGCGGCTAACAAGAGAGCCAAGTTCGAAGGTGTTAGCGAAACGATAACATAGACCACTTCGAAGTTATTAACTACCGTCTCCAACCACAAAGGACGTTACACCGTATATACGCGCGCGCGAATTTATAAGAGAGGAAAACAAAAACTTTTCTCTCTTTTGTATGACATTTTCAAAAAAAAAAAAACATTGATTACTCTCTCGTTGCTTATTAGTATTGCTACATCGTTCAGGAAATACACCATGTAGCTCCTAACGAAAAACAACCAATAACCAAAACTAATAAATAGTATGGAACGAAAAAAAATAAACGGAGAGGAATTTCCGAAAAGCCTGTTGAGAGGACTTATTGCCATGTTTGACGATAATCCTGTTAGGAGCGCCATGTTTATGGCTGATTTTGAAGACTTGTGTAAGAAAGGTATTGATTTAAATCCTGATTGCAACGTCTGGTATAGAGTCAGTCCTGACGTTATCGACTTAGTTGACGAATTGGATATTTCCGAAGAGGATAAAACAACCATTAAGAAGAAAATCTCCAATCTTATCGGAGCGCCTGTTTTCCATGTTGGTGAAAACGCTAAGACTGATTCGCTTGTTGTGGCTGGTCTAGTCGAAGGCAAAATGATTGGCTTTAATAAAAAGTATTTCTATAAGATTAAATCCAAGCCTTACATGAAGAAGCTGAAAAAGGCGCTCTTCGTTTCCGCTTCTTGGGAAGAATTTATCAAACCTCTTATTTATACCATCAGAGGATTTGGGCTTGATAAGTGCGCTAGCTTCCCTAGTATTGAGGCGAAGCGTTCCGATGAAGAAGAAGATTAACCTTGCAGTCTTGAATAACTTTTTAACGTTCCTGAACAATGTTCATGAGCTAACCGAGCGAGGTTGGGTTCATGAGGCAACAGGGACAATGTATAAAAAGTGTTCAAAGCTTTTCGACACATTCAAAGAGTCCTATTCAGGCAATTCCCTAAGCCCAGATAAAGACATCGTTATGGAGGAGGTTTCCTTAACAGAGACACCTAGTGATGACGAAGTTCTTGAGGTGCTTAGGGAAGAATGTGACGAGATTTGCGAATACCTTTATGAGGTAGCCGGACAAGAATCATTTTTAGTTTCACAAGTAGATGAAATTAAAACTGTTTTGAGTCAGCAACTATTTGTTGCTAGGAAGGTGTAGCAAAACCCTGCCATATGAGTTTATGAGCTAGGGTGAAAATCAATCCAAATCAAACAACTAATCATATAAAAGTAGGAAGTGTGGTATATACCGTAGGTCAACCTTCCCGGCTCCCTCGTAAGACCTCCGCACTACGGGCGTAAAATGCGTTAGTAGTGCGGAGTTTTTGTTTGTATAGGAAAACAATGAATGTTATTTGTCCATGTATGAAGACAACTTACACGTTCGATGCGCTAGTAGAGGCTGTTGCTGTTCAGGCGGGGTTAGATACTAGTGTTCCCGAAGAACACACCAAGGCGTGTGAGCTTGCCACATGGATGCTTGACGAAGGATATTCTTCTATCGTCCTGACTCATGCGGCAGAGTTTGCAGAGGAAAAGGGTGTTCCTGCCAAATGGATTGCCCTTGTCAGCGCCATCATTGGTGCTGTTATTGCCTTTTTCTGCACTACTGGTTGTGCCAACACATCGTTTACTTTGTCTGGTGAACAGGGTGGGCAGATTAGCTATAGCGTTGACGAAAACGGGAACCTCATTATCTCCGGCAAGCCTCCTGTCGTCCAAAAACTCAAGAAGTGACGTTAATGCCGACAACAAAAATTGCTTCTCTTCTTCAAGTTGTTAAGGATTATAAGGAGATTGTAATCCTGTTCGCTCCTTTGGTGTGTTGCTTCTTTCTGTATCAGGACAACGTAAAAATGCGGCAGGACATGCTAAAGTTGCAACAAGACCAAGCTCATGCGACATTGAAGATTTCAGAAGCAATGGCTCAACAGGTAGAGCTTATTCGGCGCATTGATTACACTGTTACCTCTCTTCAAAACAAATGAATGTCATTATCGCTATCGACAAGCAAGATAAAGTTCTAACTAATATCGCATCAAACCTAGTAGAACTTCTGGATAAAGAGCTTCTAAATCCATCTCTGGACATAGTTCCTCTCACAAGGGATGTGAACCTGTTTATGTCTAACAGGTGGGACAATATGAAGGTTGATTTTATCTTGCGGTTGCGGACATCATACGTCACTTCTAATCGCAGTACCTATCAGAAAATCGTCTCTTCAAATACTCAAGGGCCTTTTGGTTTCAGGCTTCTTCATACGTCGCATTCGTTGTTGGAAAAAGAGGGGTGGGGACAATACGGATTCAACCCCTGCACAGAGTTTAAGGGCCTCCCCGGCTGGATTGATTTCATGGATATTGAGCTTGCCAATATGGGCGACCCCAAAGATATTGCCGCTATCGGCGACGGAAAGGTTTTTGCTCAAAGCGCCGCTCAATGGATGAACAAGGCCGCAAACTGGTTACGGATTGGCAGGAAGAAAAAATAACTGTCAGCCAAAAAAGAAATCATCTATTTTCTCCAACTCCATTTTAGACAAGGGAGCCTGTTTGTGGTAAGCGGAAATCCCCGCCCGTCTTGTCCTTCGAGGGTTTATCAGGTTGAGAGGAATACATCTCTTGGTTTTAAAGTCTTTTCTGTATAGCTCTGCCCGGCGTTGAAAGTGTTTGCTGGCCGCTAAACAAAAGTCCATAGCCTTGATTTTATTCCCCCTCAAAGTGTCCTTGATGAACATGTTAGGCGTATAATGGTATCTCTTGAGGAGCTTCCTTAGTCTCACTCCTTTAGCATAACCTCCGAGAACGTTATAAAACTGTTTATCGGTAAGCTTGTTTATGTATAGCATGACTATTATGCCAGCTGGAATTTTTTAGATGCCTCACGCTGGAACTCTGTGTAAGTTTCAGGGTAGCATAAACAATGGCCTAAACGAGAGAGGACGTATGCATCCGCTTCGTTGTTGTTGGATGTATCTACATCCCAGCGTTTGTAAACATTGGTCATCACCAGCCCTTTCTCTGCAACACCTTTCCCTGTTGCGAATTTTTTCAGGGTAGTCGGAGGGTAAACCAGAATATTGGACAATCCTGCATCAAACAGGTTTTGTTTCACAACGCCGCCAAGTTCTCCTAGGTGGACGATTTTCCCAAACTGCGAGAAGGCATAATTCTCTATACACACAAGAACCTCGCTAGCGGGTCTGTAGGCCAATATTTGTTCTGCGGCGAGCTTTATATGGTTAGCGAACTCGGAGAGCCGTCTAGACCCCTTGTGGGGGCTGGTGAGGGTATATCTGTAGCCGTCCAGCTTGATGTCTTGGTAAAGGACGGAAAGCCCTGTTGCCGTCAGGGATAAATCCAGCCCAACCCAACAACTGAAATCTCTAAAAACGTTGGCGATTACTTTGTCTTTTTCCATGATTTTTTCTCTGATACTGGGAATCTGAAATCGACAAGCTCAAATCGGGAGTCCTTTTGAGTCATCACTATCCCTCCATTGCGGCTTCTTTTCAGCACCACAACTCCGAACACAGAGTTTTGTTCAAATTCTGTATCTGGATTTTTCTGAATTTCGCAAATGGCTTCCGCTGTTGTATGCAAAACCTCTGCTTCTGGCTCTTTTTTCCTAGGAGGTCGCCCCCTTTTAGTTGTCTTTTCCATATTCTAGTTCTTGTTTTGCCAACCTATACGCCTCACGCCCGTCTAGTCCGGGTGTTCTCATTTGGATTCCTACTGCTTTTTCAAGGCGGTTGAGGACAATCTTACCTTTTTTGTCTATGATAGCAAGAGGGTCTTTGTAGCCGCTAACGATAAGTATTCTCATGCAAAGGATGATAACGTCTGCACATTCAAACGCCATTTCCTTCTTGTTTTTGGCCGAAAGAAGTTCTTCTACCTCTTCCTTGAGATGTTTTTTGAGCTGTGGAACAGTCTCTTTAACACCTAAAAATTTACTGAAAACATTACATATTTGTTTGGCTATATTGTACACTCTAACCTTCCTTTCATATTGAAACAAATCCATGCTAGGCATTATCTGCTCTCCTTTCGTCTTGCCAACTGGAAAGCTCATCCTTGGCTTCACTTGCCTTTTTGTAGGCTAGTTCGGCTCCATAAATTTCAGAGGAAAAGAAGCAAGCAACTATGTCTTCATAATCCACAGATGTGGAGTAAACTTCATATCCTTCAACAACATCGTTCTCGACATTTTCAGTCCTGTATTTTGCTCGTATTTTATAAAACAACTTATTCATAACAGTTTTTTTAGCTAAAATTTCCTTGGCTCTTTCTATGGCAAGCTTGGAAGACCTAAAGGGTTCTCCTTGTACATGCCAATACGGAATCCCATCAAACTGGAGTGGGGGATAATTTTTGCCTGAATACCGAATAAACCCCCTTACCATTATTTGGTTTTTTCGATTATTTTTATCAATAACTCTAAACCAATCATTTCCATTTTCAATTTCGTATTCCACAGTTTTTTTTGTTTGTAATATTCCTGCATATGCGGCGCCACCTCCAAGCGTCTTTCAGTACTTCTCCATAGTGCGATTTCTTGTCTCGGTAGGTGTGAAGCACATCCGGGGACAGAGGTATGCCTCTATCTTTCAACAGAGAACGTATATAGGTGTGAATAACAACTGTCGTTGCCCATGCCGCACCATATTCCCAAAAAGATTTCTGTTCTTTGTTCATTTTCTTTTCACTTTGTATATGATGTATTGGATAAGAATGATAAATGACAACACAATCAAGAGCGAGACAATTAGAATGTCTAATAAATCAACAATTATCATAGATTTTCACCCTTTTCTTGTTCGTCGTCGCTACATTCTAAATAAACTCTCATAGCCTCTAGGTAGCCTTTATACTTACCCGCAAGATAGAGGTAAAAACCAAAGGCAAAAAATGATGCAAAGAATAACAAAAGATCGGCAATATCAAATATACTCATTTTTTAACTATCCTTTCTTTCTGTTTTTTTTCGACGATATAGCTTCCAAAGATTTTATTGAATTGTTCGTTCGATGCTTTTCTAGACTGCTTCCCATTCACAATGTTTTGGTGTTTGTGAAAAGCCTCTTCCAGCTTAGAGACTGAAACACTAACGGCTTCCATCATGTCCCCTAGAGGAATGACTTGCTGAACCCTAGATAACCCTTCGTTTTTAAAGCTACGAACCGTATTTCCTTCTTTTAAACCAAGGCCGTCAATCTCTTCGCCATTTTTCAGCAACTCATAACATGATTCTTCTATCTCTTTGGCCACCTTCGAGGCCAATTTAGCTGTAAAATATAGCTTAGAGCGTTCTTCTGGATTCATTTGTTTCAGCTTAGAAGAAAAAGCTGTAGCGGGGGTAGTGATTGTTTGCACCACCTCTAACGGCTTTTTGCATTCAGCAAAACCCTTGCAGTACCTGCAATAGCTGTTAGCTTGAGGTGGAAGGTCCTTTTTGGTGCGTTCGCATATCTCAATGACTTCTTTTTCTGCCTCTTTGATGTCCTCTTCGCTGTACCTCACAATAACAGGATAAGAAGTCACCAGAGGTTGAACAATGGCACAAGAGACTGATTTTATTTTGCAGTCCTGATAATTCCTTTCGATGTGTTGCTTGCAACATAGGGCCAACCCTCTAAGCTGGTGGTTTATTTGTGTGGACTCTGGCTCTACAGGCCCTGTCTTGTAGTCGATAATCAATAAATGGAATCCCTCTTCGTCAGACTTGCCCAAAACCAAGTCGGGCTTCCCAGAAAAGAGTGCATTGTCCCCATCGAAAAAGAAACACCTTTCCTCCTTCATCAACTCCTCGAACTTGTCTTCTCCCGCCCAAATCGACGCAACTTCGGTCACGATTCTTTTGCATGCAAGCATGAGTTTCGTCTCTTCTTCGGTGAGTAGTATGTTCTGGTATGCAAGGTATTGATGAATCCTGTTGCCTCTTTCAGCCATTTCAGAGGTTGTCTCTACTCCTTCAACGTCATATCTCAATGAGTGTGGACATAACGCCAGCCGTGCTAAGCTGGAACATGAAGGCAATCCTTGTCTTTCCGTATCTTTTGTTTTCATTATTGTTCGTGTGTGGTTAAAATATAAAGTATAGAATAATTGTCCAAAGGCCCGCTGAAATAAAGGCCCCTAACATAATACCCTCTGCTTCGGTATATTTGTATTTTTCAACAAATTCTTGTATCATCATCATCATCATGTACTTTTCTTTCATACTCTATCATGGCTCTATCGATACTTTTTTTACATCTCTGACATATACCTTCAAAAAAAAACGGGTTGTTCATCCATTCCTTTACGCGGTCGCATTAGTGGGATAGAGTAGTCTTCTTCCTCTAAAACCATACCGCAGAGCATGCATTTAATTTTTGTCATTGTTTTCTTTCTTTTTGAATATTGGCGCTTCTGACGACTTGTCTTCTTCGTTGGAGAAAGCTTCGTCTTTACTTATAGCCCCGGTTTTAATGGCGTTGAAGAGACCAATAAGCATTACGATTTCAGATTCCTTACTAGTCTCAATTTTGTGTTTAAGGTAAGCCTCAAGCATTTCTTTGGAGACTCCGATTTTGGAAAAGGCTATTACACATCCATTTATTCTTTCAGCAATGGGTGTATCTGTGGCTCTTAGCGTGTTTTGGCAAGCCTCTGCTGCCTCTTGCCTAATGAAGTCCGGCAATACAGCCCAAATGCACGCCCTGATGCGTCTAGAGGCCATATTAGCGCAAAGCTCATAAATGTCTCTATCGGACGTAAGAGGATATCCACCGTCTTTTGTGTCCCTGTAGTGCGGAACAGAAAAGGCTATCTCCCTTCTTATGTTGTTTTCTTTATCCCAACAGAAAGCTATACAGTCGGAGCAAACCCTTCCTTTTTCATCTACATGTTCACCTATCTTTCTCCACCCAGCTTCTGCGTTCCCATAAGCGGTAAGGCACGCATTTGCTAAATGGATTGTCTCTCCTGAAATACTAGAGCCTCCCCTTTTGTATTCAAAGAATGCGGTGTTAGCTAAATGACGGAACGAGCAAAGCTGTCTAATTTTGGAGGAAACCTCCATCATGTTTCTCGGCATCTGCTTTGCTATATATATAGAAGCAAGCGCCTCTAGCGATTCTTTGTTGGAAAGTACGTTAGCAAGCGGATTCCCAGCAAGAGGTGCTATCATGGATAAGCCTTCTGCCGGGACTGTGGTCAACTGTTCTGGGTTGTCTGACATGCCCTCATTGTATCTTTTCTCTCACACATGGCAATCTTTTTTTATTTTTTTTCTTGTGCATGTCAAAACATGTGGTACAAAAACGACATGACGAAAGCACTACCAACAGAACAATTAGAAGCATTCTCCAAGTTCGCCAATACTAACGAAGCCCTTTGCAAGCTCATGATGCAACGTGTGGGGTTCAACATCACTCCAATGGTGTGGAATAAGGCTAAATGGATGCCTACACAACTTTCCGTAAAGAAGCTCACTAACCTTCGAGCTTTTTACCCAGAAGCATTTGGTTTAGATGATGAACCTAATAAAGATTTTTTGAAATCTCTTTATTACCTCCACATTTCAAATAGAACCTTCTCTGGGGAAATTACGCCACTAATTGAGGACAAGGATTTTATTACCCATATGCCCTATGCTAACTTTGTTTTGCCCATTGACGATTTCACAAAAAATGCCCTTTCCAAATTCATGTAAAATCAGGATATGAATCACCATTCCCATGACTATCCCTTAGAAGAAATGGAACGTATTTCTGAACCGAAACTAGCAAGAGACGTCCTGAATTTAGAAGAAGTATTGAAAGGATTAGCCAAAATACCGCAAACAACAGAACAGGAAGCGGAAGAATGGCGGCGAAAAGAAAAAGAAAAAGAACGCATAGCATCATGGAAAAAACGATTGAGGCAATCCGGCGTGCCTCAAGGGTTTTATGATGCTTGCGTGAATGGAAAGATCGACAAGAGCCTAATATTTCCAAGCCTGAAAAATTTAAGTAGCGGGTGCTTATTTGTCTGCACCCCGGAAAAAGGTAAAACCTTTTCCTCATGCGCTTTGATATCGCAGGAATTATGGAAAGGCAGGTCAGCTTTTTACATGAAAGCTCCAGAACTGGAAAGAGAAATGGCCAGTTATAAAAAGGATGCGCGCCTGATAAATAGAGCGCAATCAACCCCGCTCTTAGTGCTGGACGATTTTGAGGGAGTGCGGATGAGTGTGAATTCATCCTCCGATTTTATCGCCTTGCTGAAAAAAAGAAATGATTCTAATTTTTTAACAATTTTGAATTCAAAAAAACGAACCTATTTCATTGAGCAGATTGAAGAGGCAGTAAGTTAGTTTGTGCTTAACCCTTAGAAAATAAAATGGCAATAAAAAACCCCTGTAGCCTAAATAAAGACTACAGGGGTTGAATTTGGTGTATTTTTATGACAAACTATTGAACTCTTTTTTCGGGTATTAGTTTGCTATTGAATGAGTAGTATTTTTTTGAGTAATTGTAGGTCTTGGAGTATTTAGAATATCCGGCTTTGTGGTCATAGTAAATCTCATCACCATAAAAAGAGCAGTAACTATATTCTTTTTTTTGATAAGAGGAATTTGAGAAATAAGCAAATTTATTTTTATCCGGTCTTTCGAAATTGCCATAAAACAACATCTTTCCTTTTTTCCAAAAAACAAATTTACTTGAACCTATAACAGAATTGATCATATCATCAATACCTTCATTTGTTTCCTCGATATCTGTTTTTCCAAATGCGGGTAAAAACAGATAACGGAAGAACGTTTCACTGTCTGTGAGGTCTCCTTTATTTTTGATTGATAGAATACCGTTGTGGCAAAAATACCAATCACCCCCGTTCCACCCATGAACATTTTTTTCAGAAATAGATCCATGAGTTTTGATTCTAGCGTGAAGAAGGACTATGTAATCATTAGGGATTTTTTCCCATGTGGCCACAACCTCCTTTTTCAGAAGAGTTCTAATTAGAAATGCCGGTTTGTTGTCTTCATTCCCTCTTTTAAATCCTAGCAGAAAAAATCCGTCCGGATTATTTGTTAAGCAATTTTGAAAACGTTGATTGCCGATATCTTTCTTGATTCCGTAAGCAATTATACACATATTTTTGTTTATTTATTGTTTGTTTGTTGCGTTTTTGGTGATGATATTTTTGATTCCCTCCATGAGAAAATGAGCTTTATTCTCTTCTTCGGGCGTTTCGTAAAAGATTTTTACGAAAGTATATTGTTGATATGTGGGATAGGTCATTTTGACTCCGTTTCTAATTAGGTAGTTGATTGTTTCTAACCTTATTTTGTGAAATAGATCTTGAGATAGCGGCCTATGAAAAACATTTGAGAATTCTAGGTTGAGGCTACCTATCACACCAGAAATAGAGCATTCTAGCTTTATTTGTTGTCGCAACAAAGAGAATTTCTCTTTCTTTTGCTCTTTCATTGGTTCTTTCTTTTGCTCTTTCATTGGTTCTTTCTTTTGCTCTTTCATTGGTTCTTCAAAGACCTAATGCGAACATCAGGCTAAAGTAAATCAATAGTCCAAAAATAATTATAATTGTATCGATAATTATTTTTTGAATTTTATTTTTTATATTCTTCATATTTTTTTATAAGTTTTTTTAGCCGTTCGGTTCTAGCGTTCTCCATTAAGTAATTTTGCAAAAATAGTCTAATACTTATTAAATCGCTTTTATATAGATTTTGTGCTTCCACGGAATATTTGTAAATTTGATAGCAAAAATCTAAAATGGATTTTATAGAGATAGAATCAACAGTTCCTTTTCCACGTCTAAATTCAACTGTTTTACTATTTGTGAAATTTAGTTCGAGGTATCTCGTGTCGCAATAAGGCTGAAATATTTTTTCCAACCCTGATTCTGATGCCGCGTTTGGATGAATGTCGTATTCCATTAGCCTTTGTATTTGAGGTTCAGCTAAACAATAACCTCCATTAGTCCTTCCGAAAAGCTCCGTAATAAAATCATACGGAAAACAGTAAAATGCCTTTTTTAGCAAAACACAAACTTTTTTGTTAAAATTAATTTTAGACAAATGTATGTGGAAGCCTGTTTCTGCAGCTTTTTGAGAATAACAAGAAAATCGAGGCATGAAATCTTTTGTTAATATATCAATCCCGCCGCCCTCTCTAATAAGGTCATTGAAAGACATAGGTATTGTTGTTATTTCTGTTCCTCCGTTTTCCTCGGAAAGACTTCCGTCATGTTGTAGGTAGAAGAAATTGGATTTATTCTCAAAAATAGAGGGATTGCGTGCATATACTTCTAGCTCCAATCCGACAAGCGGTTCTTCTAAGTTGTCGTTGTCAGGGCGGGTCCATACGTCAGGAAAATAGTGATAACTTCTTTGTCGTGTTGATACAAAAACCTTTGGAATGCCGGGATGTTCAAAAACGTATTTTTTAGATATTAGTGTAGGAATGACGTATTCTGTTAGATACTCAATGTTGTGCTCATTTAGTTTTTCCCATAAAACATTTTCAATGAAAAACCTTAGGATTTTTATATATTCTTTGGAATATGTTTTATATAAAATTAAGTCAGGCGTTAGAATTATTCTGTCTTTCAACCGTTTATTTAGTTTAACCATATCGGAATTTTTTATTAGTCTGACGTTATTTTTCCCGTAAACACAACCCCTAAATTCTCTTTCTCCGATATATTTCAAGAAAGCGGTTATTTTTCTTCTGGTTTTTGACAAGAAATTTGCATCGATATTTTTGTATGATACATCAGAAAATTCTTCTTCAAGAATTTCTTTGTAATTTTCTTTTACAAAAGCGAACAATATCTCCAAAGATTTTTTTTCTTTTGCGTTCATTTTTTAAAAAATAATACGGTTGTTGTTGTTTTTGTTGTTGATCTCAGAATAGATCTCCCATAACTCTTCTACGTGTTGTCTCGTATCATGGAGTTTTAAAAAAAGTTCTTGTGATAAATTCACGAGTATTCCTTTTTTATTAAGATTTATTGCACAATGTCGATAGTATTTTAGTGCTAAATTCTTATTTGACGTAAAGCAACGTGTGTGTGGATATTTAGATTTTAAACTAGTTCCTCCGTATTCCGGGAAATGCCCTAAAACTTGCTTTGTTTTGTAGTCGTACCAGTTTACAGGCTTCACACCCACAAACAGGAAGCCAATATTAGATCCGCCGCCAGTTTTACGCATGATAGGTAGATAGCCGATTGTGTTCCCTTTTATTGTGTTAGGTGTTATATATTTTTTTATTATTTCGCCTGTTTTAGTATTTTCTAGAACTAGAAAATATTTAATACTGATTGATTTTTTTAAAAATTCAATCATCTTTTCGTTGTTTTCACATTCTAACATTGTAGATACTAAAGGCGTTCTGCTTCTACAAGTCAAGTATAGTTTGATTATATACATTGTATTCATTTTTTTGTTTTTCTTTTTCTTCTCCTGTTTCTAGGAAAATTTTTAAATCAAGTTCCCTGTTGTTTTTTAACAAACTAAAATTTACTTTGTTATCAACATAATTAATACTTAATGCGAAAGCGTCATCTTTACAATAAACTTCTTTCTTTAATTCTGGAAAGGTGTAAATTGCGAGTTCGTTTTTTATTGTTTTTGCTAATGACCCGTAAATTAACACCCCCTTAAATTTTAATCCTCCAAAATCATTGATGAAAACAAAGCGATTTCCTACCCTAAAAAAAATCAAAGAATCTTTTTTTTGGCATTGTAGTCGGAGTGCGTTTTTGATGAATCCAAGATTTCTTCTTTCCTTTTTAGGAACTAGGTATAAAAAGTTTTCCCCTTTTATCACCTTTAATACTTTAGATAAAAAACAATCAATATTTTCTTTCATTTAGTTCTAACGTTTTAAAGTTAAACCTATATTCTTTATTTTCCTTTAGCGGGCATTTCCGGAAATCGCTAATCAAATCGCCTTCCGGGCGGCTTTCTATTCTGAAAATCAATCTCCTAGGGTGTTTGTTTGCGATAAAAACTTCTATGATTGAACCTATTCTCCAATCATCTTTTATCGCCGAAAAAAAACACCGAAGACCGTGATTGAAATTTAGATAGGAGGTAGGGAAGATCCGCCTTTCTTCTTGTGGGTTTTCAAATTCAAATTGATACACTTTCATTTTCTAACGGGAAGAATAATTGATAAGCACTTCTTGCGGCAAAATAACTTTAGATTGAAATGATATTCCAATAATCGGCAATATTGTTTTTTCCTCTTTATCAACTCTAAAAAGTTTTTTGTTCATGAGACAAATATATGAAAACTCTTCAAATCCAGCATCGATCAACACGCTTTTAAGCATTTCTCTTTCAAAATAGCCGCACATTTTATATTTAAGCTCATAAATAATTTCATCTTCTATTGTTTCTCCTAGTTTTCTTTTTATATTTATTGTTGTTTTTTGTCTCAAAAAACAACTTAAACATCCATATACATCTTTAATTCTTTTCATTTTGTGAATATTTCTTTTGCAGTATTTTTATAAAATCTTGATCTTCTTATTTGTCCGGCATGATTATTTCTCATTGAAATAACATCAGATACCGGAAGTTTCATTCTTTTTAATTCTTCAATATGTTGAAGTTCATTAAATAGGAATATGTTAAAAATTTCTTTTTTGAGCACCTCTTTTTCAGTATTTTTAAAAAGTCCAACAAAAAAAACATTTTTGTTTTTCAGGGAAACAATGAGAAAAAAATCATCCATTCCGGTACGTTCGTAACACTCTACTAAATATTCTGTTTTCATGACATGGTATAATTGATAAATTTGAATAACTTTTCAGGGGTTAAATAATCCATAGGCAATCTATTTAGAGATTCTTTGCCTTTTCTCATTCATGAAAATATAAGGTGCCTTCATTTTTTTACCTCCGTAGTTCTCATCTTGTTGGCAAGCGAAGTCATATCTTCCCTTCCTGCAATTACTGAAATTTGCCTTCCAGTAGCCACAATCGCCCCTCTATTTCCTCCGTCCTCATAGATCACGCTAAACGACATTACTTGCCTTTTAGACACAATCGTTGATAGATAATTCTTATACTCTTCAACAACTTCTTTTTCCGTGTTTAGTTTTTTCAAACATCCTAACACAACAACCCTATATTTCGCTTCCATGTTTTTATCCTTTCATTGTTTTTTTGTTTTGTTAAATAATAAGTTTTCCTTTAATGCTAAAAGCCATTGTATAGTTTCCTCTTTCCGTTTCCTCCAATTCTAGCCCCGCTTCTGCAAAAACTTCCCTTATTATCTCCTTTACCTTCTCTTCCTTTCATGTCTTTACTATATCTTTTTTCTCTCATTTGTCAATAGCTTTTTATTATTTTTTTTCTCTCACCAACTTCTTTTTTTCTCCTATTCCCCCTCTCTTCCTTCTTACCATTTTGTCATCCTTTTTCTCCTCTTCCTCCTGTCATAACTTTCCGGGGGGGGACTTTAGGGGGGGGTTACGCTCCCTCTTCCTTCGTGTTTCTTCTCCCTCTTCCTCCTTGCGGTTCTTTGTAGGTGTAGCGGCTAATCACGTCGAACGGGACTAACCAGCTTGCCCTCCCTTCTCCTAAATCCTCCTCCCTCCTGGCGGCCAAATGAGTTCATCATTGGATTTTTCGAAAAAAAGGCCATTTCCCGGCATTTTGACGTAAGGCGTTGATAAAGTGTGCGCTTAGGCAAGGCGAAAAATCTATATGCGAAATGTTGACAAATTTTCAATTTTGTGCATACCCGACTGCCGCGTTGTCAAGCTTGCCTCCAAAAAGCGGGCAAGGGCGGCTAGCCTCAAGTACCAAGTTGCGGTTAGTGATCCGCTTGACAAGGGCGATTTTTGCACCGTTATCGGTAAAACGCAACAGTTTTTTTTAGTGGAGTGTGCGCTTCTTGTGTGCAATCTTCGTAACTCATTGATACTCTATTATACTTCGCATAACACACATAATGCAAAGTCGGAGGTCATAGAGGTCAACCTTGGATAACGCACTACAAGCCACCTAGCACGCGCCGCCTTTCCCGGATGATATGTGTATCGGCTCACCTCTCAAAAGGCCCGTACAAGCCAACCTCGCAAGCCGTTTTTCGGCACAACCGTAAGAATTAGAATAATTATTGCAGTTTTGCCTAGTTTCTCGCATGTTTCGCCGCACGCACGCAGACCAGCATGAGGCAAGGACGGCGGCCATGAGAGGGCGCAACTACCCCTAGGTGCTTGGTGTGTTGCCATGCCATACAGGGGGCGCCGGGGAAAAAGTCGCGGGTGTTTTGCGCTGGACAAAGAAGATATCCCGCTGTGTAATAGGAAAAAACGAAACAAGGAAAAGAGGGAGAAAAAAAAGAAAGTCGACCTATAGGGAGAAAACGAAGTTTGTTAGAGAAAAAGAAAAAGGAGTAAAAAAAGGTAAAAGGAAAAAATAGTATGTATAAGGAGAAAAGGAAGTTGATTGGAGAGAAGAAGAGGAAAGAGGAAGAAAGAAAGAATAAATAAGAAAGAAAGAAGGAGAAAGGAGAAGAAGAGAGGTATGACGGGAAAAGAGCAGATGGAAGAGTTGTGTAAGGAGTTGAGAGAGGAGCTTAGGAGTGGAGTGATAAGGGGATTGGGAGAGGGGTTGGCGAGGCGAGGGATGAGTCAGGCGATATTCAAGCGGATGGGAGGGCCGGAGGTATGGGCGAGGGTGAGCAAAGGAGGAGAGAGGAGGGAAGGAGGAGAGGGAAAAAAGGAGGAAGAGGGAGAGTTGAAGAAGGGAGAGCTGTGTGAGTTTTTAAGCAGGGTGATAAGAGGGCGGGAGCTAGGGATGAGTGGGAAGGAGAAGATGAGTGCGGTGGGGTTGTACATGAGGTTAAAGGGGTGGGATAAGGTGAAGGAGAAGGAGGAAGAGATGGTAGGGGAAGAGTTGGTAGAGCTGTTAGGAGGGAGTAAAGGAGGAGGAGAGAAGAATGATACGGAGGAGAGTTGACAAGTGGTATAAGGAAGAATTAAAGTAAAAGAGGAATGAGAAAGAACAGCGAAGGCGAGATAAGAGTGAGGTGTGCGGAGGCGGAGCGAGGCTTTCTGGCAGGAGTGAAGGAGATGGTGAAGATGAGGGCAGAGATGGGAGTGATGCCGTGGGGGAAGCATGTATTTTATCCAAGGATGTTGCACAAGGCGAGGCCGCAGAAGGTGAGTGATTTTTTAGTAGAAGATGAGAGGTGGTATTTGAGTGTGAGGGAGGAGGATATGGAGAAATGGGGTAGTAAGCATCATTTGTACCGGAGTGCTAGTGGGAAGTATTATTTGGGGTTATTGTTTAAGAGTACAAAGGCGAGGAGTGTGAGGAGGAAGATAAGCCTTGGGACGCTAGACGAGGAGGAGGCGAAAGAGCGGAGGGAGATGTTTTATGAGGAGTGGGAAGGGAAGCATCTGACATGGGCGCAATGTGAGGGAGCGAAGTGGAACATGAAGGTGTCTGGGTGTGCGGTGATAGGGAGCAAGAGTGCGTTGGAGAGGAAGGCGAGGGAGATGCAGGAGAAGGCGAACCGGGAACAGGCGAAGGCAATATGCAAGGAGTTGGCATTAAAGCGAAAGGCGCAGGTAAAACTGGAAGGATTTAAAAAGAAGACGGAAGAGTTAAAGAGGAGGAGGGTGTTGATGGTAGGAGGGGTAGAGAAAATAGGAGAGGCCGTAGTGAGGAGGACGAAGAGAAAAGGAGTGGAAAGGTAAAAGCTATGAAAGAAAAAGAAGTAGGAATAATGGTAAAAGAGAAGAAGGAAGGAGGGCTGGAACTGCATTTGTTTCCGAGCAAGGAGGCAATGGCAAGGTGGCGAGGGGAGGACAGCGAGCATGACGTGGAGGGGCGATATCAGGAGTGGGTGTTGCCAGTAGAGGTATTGGAAGACCTGTGGGCGGCGGCGCAAGGGGAAGAGTAAAGTTTTTTAAAACGTCCGGTGCAAGTGGCATCCTCAAATAACAAACAAACAATAGAAGTTGGGTGGAGGCGAGGAGGCGTGGTGCGCGAACCGCTACGTCCCGGACGGCCTATGCCCAGCAAAGGGAAAGTATGAAAATAATCGTAGATATAGGGCATGCCCGGAAGACTGGGGCGGAAGGGAATGGCTTGGAAGAGCATGAGGTATCATGCGTAGTAGCGGGCTATCTGGTGGAAGAGTTGGGAAAACTTGGACATGAGGTGCAGGTGTTGGACTTTCCGAGGATGAGCAATGCGGCAGACTTGAACGAAACGATAAAGGAGGCGAATGCGTCTGGGTACGAGGCAGGAGTATCGTTGCATTGTGACAGCGCCAGTAAAATTGTAGGAGGCAAGGAGGTATTGAATCCGGAGCCGCATGGGGCGCATGTATGCTTTTATCCGAGTAGCGTAAAAGGTGCACGGCTGGCGAGTGCTATAGCTGATGAGCTGTGTGTATTGTTGCCGGGGAGGGCAAACAAAGTGCAGGGGCGAGCGAACCTTGCGATATTGAGGAAAACGAAGATGCCGTTTGTATTGTGTGAGTGTGGCTTTATAAGCAACCCGGAGGACGCAGAGGTAATGAGGAGGCGGCCAAAGGAAATAGCGGAAGCAATAGCGAAAGGAGTGGACGCCTATGCGAGAGGAAAGTGAGGAGGCAATGGACAAAGAGGCAGTAGGAGAGTTTGTTGACAGCATCGTAATGGCCCCCGAAAGGGGAGGTGTTGACGAGAAGGCAGAGGGATTTGTGTGGGTATTGAGGAGCAAGAACAAGTTTTTGGTAAGGGAGGGGAAGAAGGACAGGAGTGGGCAAAGGTGGAAGCGGAAGCCTGAATACGCTTACATGTACTACCGTGGGATGATGGCAGGAGGGTTGCAGAAGGAAGCATCGTGCCTGTTATCGGAGGCGAAGGTGTTTGACCTGCCGTTGCCTAGGAGGAAGTATAACACGGAGGTTTGGGACGTTGTGAGGTGCAGGCTAGTTGAGGATGCAGTAGAGGAACCGATATATAGCGAAGCGGAAGCGTTGCTAAAGTTTAACCGTTAGTTATGGAAGTAAGCGAGATAGCCAAGTTGTTGAAAGACCCGATGTGGAGGATATCGCATTTGTATGAGATAAAACTCACGGACGGGAACATCATACCATACAAGCCGAGGAAGTTTCAGGAGGAGTTGCATCGTGCGTGTTACTGTGAGGGGAAGCGTCGTTTTTTGATACCAAAGAGCAGGCGTCAGGGGTGTTCTACGGCGATAGGAGTGATGATGGCAGACATGGCGGCTTTTGAGGAGGGGTGGAAACTGGCGTTGGTGGACAGGACGCTGGGAGACGCAAAGGAAAAGCTGACGGACATTGTGAAGGTAGCCTTGGACAGTTTGAAGCGGAAATTGCCGGGGTTGTTTGAGATAAGCTATTTCCAGTCCCGCATCATAGTGAAGATGACAGGGAGGAGGGCCAGCGAGATAGTTGGCGGTAAATATTTCCGAGGCAGTGGGCTTGGTTTTGCTCACATATCAGAGCTTGGTACCATAGCGACGAGCGAACCGAAGCGAGCGGCAGAAATAGTAAACGGCACATTCCCGGCGGCCAAGGACGGCTTTATATTCGTGGAGACGACGGTACGAGGCGGGAAGCGGGGGGTATTCTACGAAAACGTGATGAATGCGTTGAGCGTGCCGGAGGAGGAGCGTGGGGAGAGAGATTTCCATGTGGTATTTTTGCCGTGGTGGAGTGACGAGAACAACAAATCGAAGGGGGGAGAGGCGATAAATGCGGCCACAGAGAGTTATTTTGAGACGCTTAGGAGCAAGAGCGGGATTGTTGTAACCGAGGAGCAAAAGCGTTGGTGGCAACAGGCCAAAAGGCAACACGGGGTGTCAATGAATGAGGAATACCCTTCGACCTTGGAAGAGGCTTTTGAGGTTCCGATGGAGGGGGCCATATTGGAGGCGGTGTTGGACAAGGCAGTACAGGAGGGCGCTTTTCGGAAGTTGGCCTATGACGCAACAAAGCCATGCTATTGCACATGGGACTTGGGAGCGCCGCTGAACACGATTAACCTTGTATTCCAGCTGGACGGCCCCTTCATCAACGTATTGGAGTTGGACAGCGGGTTGCATGCAAGCGAGCGTGTGGCAGAGCGTGTAACAAGGCTCAAAAGCAAATATCCTACATTACAGGCAAACTTCCTTCCGCATGACGGAGGGTACATGACGGACACGGGGATGACACAGGCGCAGATGTGGCAGGAGGCAGGGTTGCCGGGCATACAGTTGTTGCCGAAATCGAAAGACAAATGGATAGGCATCAATTACCTTTTGGGGATGTTTGACCTGTTCCGGTTTGACGTGGAGGGAACAGGCAGGGCGTATAGCTACTGGTTAAGCTACAGGTGCAAGCCGGAGGTAAGCGAGGGAGGCATATTTAAGAATGAGATTGTGCATGACAATGCGTCCCATTGGGCAGACCCGTTGAGGTATGTAGCGGAGGCGAAAATGAACAATTTGCTTGTGCAAGGTCCAACAACCCAAGACTATAAGGCAGGAATAACATGTACATTTGGGAAATATCATCGTGAGCGAAACATTGGACATAACTGGCGAGGACGGTTTGAGCGTACTTTCCGAATCTGACAGGGTGTTAAGGAGGGACGCAGGTATGGGATTGAGTGAGGCATGGAAGCTTCACGAGGGAGGCGTGCGCCTCTATACCGGAGGCGGGCTTGTGTTGGGACACTACTACCGCATCGACCCGGAGGAGGTTCGTGTGTGGGGCATGGAGTCAGAGTTTCTTCGGACAAGGCATATTTCCGATAGCGCTGTGGACTATGAGGAGGCCAATGGCTTTTTCTTTTTTTTGGGTATTGGAGACTATGTTGGCTTTTTAAAGCACTTAAAGGCAAGCACACACCTTCAATTTGGTAGTGGACATAGGAGAGGAAAGTTGTATGTTTACTCACGTAAGGAGTTGGACTTATACATAAAACTTAAACTAAGGAGTAAAAAATGTCAGGAGTAGGAAGTGCAGTAGGAGCAGTAGTAGGAACAATCATTGCGCCCGGCGTGGGGACTACAATCGGTGCGGCCTTGGGTGGTGCGGCTGATAGTGTTGCCAGCAAGGGTAAAGGTGAGTCAACCAAGGCACCGGAGGCCCCCAAACCTGTAGAGACGTATGAGACGCAACAGGAGGCAGTAAGGAGCCAGTCGGAGGCAAACAGGCGCAGGAGTTCTTTCTCAAATACGTTTGTTGCATCCAGAGGGATGGGAACAGGCGGCATTGGTAAAAGCTTTTTAGGCCAGTAATATGTTGTACAACAACCAGAGTCCAAAGCAGAAGAGGGAGCAACTCTATTCGTACAGACAGAGATATGTATCTAACTGGCAACGAGTTGCGGAGTTTGTAGAGCCAGACAGGCGGTTTAACCTGAATGGAGCTGTACAGGAATCCACACCTAATAATGAGGGATATATTGACACGACGCTTGAGCGTGCGTTGAGGTTGAACGCAACAGGCCAGCATGAGCTTGTAATGCCCAAGGCTAGTGAGTGGTTCACCTTTACGCCCTTGGCGAAAGCGGCAGACAGGGAGCTGGTGACAAGCACTGTTGACGACGAGTATGCCGAGACGGCTAGGGTTGTGTCCATGTTCATGAGGAACAGCAACCTGCACACGGCAAGCGAGCTTTTCTTCTGGGACAGGGCGGCTTATGGCATTGGCGCTTTTTGGGCAGAGTGGGACACAAGGAAGCGAGGCTTTAGCTTTTATTCAATCCCCGTTGGGACATTCATGGTGGACAAAGACAAATTTGGCCGGATGAATATGTTCTGTTGGGACGACTGGATGCGAAACCAAGACATTGTAGCCACGTTCCCGGAAAAGAATTTGCCTCAAACGGTAAAGGATAAATACATGGCCAACTCCAACAGCCCGGACAACTACCTTGTGTTCCATTTGTTGGAGCGAGTGGAGCGCACCGGGGACGAAGGGCTTATTGCCCGTGCGGACGGCAAGGAGTGGGTGCTTCGTTCCGTGTACGACGCAACAGGCGACGTATTGCTTGAGCAATTCTTCAAGAACTGTCCTGTCATTTGTTGCAACTGTTTTGACTTGCCCAACAGCCCGTATGGGTATGGGTTTGGGAAGGTTTCCTTGGCAGACCAGATTGAGTTGGTGAATTGCCTGAAAGCGTTGGCAGAGGCGGCTCAACAGAAGATTTTCCCGCCGATGCTTGTACCCGAAGGCTTCCAAGGGAACATTGGCTATGGGGCGGGGGAGGTAACAACCTTTAACCCGCTGAACATTCAGGCAAGGCCGTCGCCCCTGTTCCAACAGGCATCACAAACCTCTGACTGTCAATGGCAAATTGAGCGGTTCGAGCGTGTCATCAATGAGGCATGTGACGTTAATTTGTTTATGCCGCTGTTGCAGGTGAAGGACCCGCAATACATGAAGGCCACAGTAGCGCAGATGATTGAGTCTTATTCGGCACGTATCAGCTCTACGGCTTATACGAGGTTGATTGAACAATTCCTGCAACCCTTGGTGGACTTTTGCTACAACACGCTGGTGCAACATGGTTATGTCCGTCCTTTGAGGGATTATCATATTCAGTTCTGCACGCCGTTCCAGATTCTTTTGGACAGGCATCAGCCGACCTTGTTTACGGAGTTCCTGCAAACGGTAGTCATTCCTCTTTCACAAATCGACCCGACCGTTCTGGACTCTGTGAATGCTGACTATATTTTCCGAAGGAGCATGCTTGATATTGGCCTGTCACCCAAGTACTCTAGGACGGAGGCGAAGGTGGAACAGATGAGGAGAGAACGCCAAGCGGCTCAAGACGAGGCAAACCAGATGGCTAATGCTAAGACATTCTCGGAAGTGCAGAAGAATCTTGGAGCGGCCAGCAAAGACATGAATCTGATTTAATCATGGAAGCAGACAAAAACACGGACCAAGTAGAAATCACCAGCCTTCTTGGGGACACGGTAAGGATTCCCAAGGAGGTGTATGACAAAGCCAAGGAAGTATTGGATTCCGACCCGGACAAATACATCCTGTTCGTCCTCAAGGCGATTGCCAGCGGAAGCAAGTACAAGCTTCCAGGCGCATTGAAGGCAGGATTCAACGAGAACAAACTCTTCTATATTGAAGGAATAAACGCACTAATTGAAGTAATCGAAGCATTATATGAGCGAAACTGAAACCACCCAGCCCGCCACGCAACAGGCGCAACCTCCGGCTACACAGGAAACTAAGATGCCGGGAACCATGTCATTGAGCGACCCTGCCTTAACCCCAAAACCTGCCGAGACATTTACTGTTGACAGCATTGTAAATAAAGACGGCACGTTTAAGGAAGGGTGGGCTTCTTCTTTTGAGGGAGGCGAGAGCTTGTCCAATAAGTATAACAATATCAATGACTTAATTAAAGGCTTTGTCAATGCCAACAAGCTTATTGGCAAAAAATCGGAACAGGTTACACGCCCCGGAGCCGATGCTACTGACGAGCAGAAGAGGGCATGGCGTGAGCATTTGGGTGTTCCTGAAAAAGCGGACGACTACCAAGTCCCTGACGAATACAAAGAGACGGTGGACGCAGAGTCGTTTAAAGAGTTTGCCCAGTTTGCCCATGAGCATAACATCCCTGCCGACACGATGCAGGAGTTGCTTCGTTTTCAGGAACGGTATGCGGCCAAGCTGAATGAGGCTAATGCCAAGCGAATCGAAGAACAGGCAAAAGAGGCTAAGAAATACTTCCAAGCGGAGTGGGGAGGCTTGTATGAGCGCAACTTTAACTTGCTCAAGGACGGGCTTGTGAGGGCAGGGATTGACATTGAGTCCCCTGACATGGCGGGCGCTCTGAACAATCCCTTCATCCTTTCTGCGTTGTTTGACAAGGTTTCCAGTATGCAGGACGGAACGATGCCCGTCCCCGGCTTCATGAAGGCTTCGGCGGCTGACGCTAAGGAGCAAATCATGGGGTTGATTAACAAGTATGGCTCGGTAAACCAAATGCCTCATGACGCACGAGAGCTGTACCACAGGCTCCTTGCGAACAAAAATATCAAATGGTGAAGCAAATTATGCTTGCATACGCCATGCCGTAAGGGTTTAATCGCCCCTGTGATGGTGTGAGTTTTTTTCTCCGTATTTTGTCTCACACCAAAAACAAAATGCTAATGCCCGTTGGAGGTTTCTTCTGTTGTGTTCTTTCCTCCAACGGGCATTTTTTTATTGCAATCTCTCGTCGTGTATTGCATACTGCGCTTGCTGTTGTGAAACAGTAGTGTGATTGCATGATTCAATAAGAGCGAAAAGGCGATAACATAGGGATAAATGAGGAGGGGGTACGTTTGTGCATAGCGTACCCCCTCTATTTTTGTTTGCTTTTTCATAAAGTTTATGCATTTGTTTTCTTAAAGGCAACCCGTTTGGACACTTGCTTTAACACTCATAGTATAAGAGGACAGCCGTCTTCCTCATTAAACAGCCCTACTTTAAGGACACCTGTCGAACCCATTTTGACGGTAAGAATTAAAAGTATAATTAAATTATGGCAAATTACGGAAACTTCCAGACGCTTGCTGTAAACGAGTACACGCCCATGATTTATGCGGCTGTTCAGCAGATGCGCTCTAGAACGGAGCGTTTCATGAGGGTTTACGGCATGAATTCCCGGCAGCGCAGGTTCCAAATCATTGACCCTGTAAGCTCCACTCAAATCACCGACCTGTATGGTGCGACCAACCCGCAACAGGCCGAATTCAGACAGCGGTGGCTCAAGACCAAAATCTTCAAGTCCACTCATGAGGTTTCCCGCACGGAAATGCAACAGGCAGGGACCATTGACTCTCCGCTTCCCCGCATTGTGGACGCAGAGCGCATGGAAATGCAACGTCGCCGTGACTTGGTGGCTGTTGAGGGCCTTATTGGTACTGCGTGGACTGGCGAGAATGGCGACATCCCCGTTGCCTTCAACGAAGCGGCCAACACGATTCCTGTTGGCTACGTGCAGAGCGGAACCTATACGGCATCCGGCCTGACCTTTGACAAGATTGTACGAGCCAAGACTATCTTTGGCATGCGTAACGTGTTGGGGCAGGACGTGGAACGTCAGGATTTGGGTGGCCCTGAAATGGTAATCCTTTGTACCCATGAAGAGCTTGCGGCTCTCTACGGCGTCAAGGAATTCACGAACATCCTTTACTCCGACCAGCGTCCGATTGCCAGCGGCTACATTGACAACGTGCTTGGCGTGCGTTTCATTGCGCTGACTGCGGACATGCTTCCGTTCGGTTCCCGTCCGCTTGGTTCTGCGACCGACCCGACCGCTGGTGTATCTACGGCGAATGTGCGAACCCTCATTGCCTTCACGATGAACTCCGTTGCGTTTGGCGTGCTGGAAGAACTGTTCGTTCGGGTTGAGGAACTTCCGACCAACCAGTATGTATGGCAGACGTACTCTGAAATCGCAATGGGTGCGACCCGAATCGAAGACAAGGGCGTGCTCAAGATTGATGTTTCTGGTTCAAGCGGTAATTTCTAATCAAACAAAGGAAGGAGTATAATATATGGCTATTGTAAATTCTTTGGCTAAAACCCAAGTGGAAGCTGGTATGCCGCCCTATTTGAGCGCACAGCTACAGCGTGGGCAGGTGCTGAAAAAGACTATCGTTTACAAGGCTGGGACTGCGGCAACCGCCGCTTCCTCCACCATTATGGACATCCCTCTTCCTCCGGGAGTAGTGATTGATGTCTCCTCGATTGCGTGTACGCATGACGGGATTGGTGTAGGAAATCTCACCTTGGGCCTAGAAGTCCACGATAAGCGTGGGGACAAGGTTAATGATGATGGACCTTCTCTTCCAGCACTTACCGTAACCGCAACCGCAGGTGAAATCGTTCGGTTTGCTTCAACCACCAATTTTGGAAGCAAGATTCTCTGGGACCCTGCCCAGTTCTTGGTGGATAATAATGTACTTATCAACGGAACTGCGGCAACATATGCTCTTCTCAAGGAGAAATATGATTTCGTTCTGACTATTACCAACTCTGCGGCGATTGCGGCCAACAAGCAGTTTGTAATCGTTATGGACTTAGTTATCCCCTAATCTGAAAAAACAATGACTGACCTAGATATTGCTA
>OHMG01000121.1_pt1 | contig 44160 bp, 48 predicted proteins | sample 1569281 | NCBI WGS metagenome assembly OHMG01 (sample SAMEA3879581, study PRJEB24766) | human gut metagenome | biome: human-associated habitat; feature: feces | place: USA | collected 1985/1987 | reverse complement strand
GGCAGTCGTTTATATGGGTTCTCTTTCATGTGTTCCCTCCATTTTTCCTTAGCCGTTCTCCCCGAAAAGGCTTCCTGCCTCGTCGTCGCAAGCTGCGTATCGTTCGTTTCACCGCAAGCGGCAAAACTCACTCGCTCCGCTGCTCCTCCTCTCCCCACAAAGCCATGCGGCTTTGCGGGGATCCCGACAATGGCGGCGTGTTCCGGCGTTGGCACGCTCCCCGGACTTCGGGACATTTTGTCCCGAAGTGGCTCGTTGCGGTGCTTCCCCTGCCGGGGTATTCCTTTTCGGACGGTCATTCGGTTTTCAAGGTGCGGCTCATCGATGAACTACCCTAAGTCTACACCTAAAAGACCGCCCGTCCCGTATATCCGAAAGGTAGGAAATCCGCCCAAAAAACTGCCTATTTCCACGCTCTCGGAATTGTGGTAAAATGATAAGTACAAAGAGACAAATCGGCGTTTGGAAAGGGGGAAGCCTATTTGATTGAGTTACAAACAGGAAAGATTACTTTCCCTGAACTGAATATAACAGTATCACCGTTATTGCATTATGCTGACTTTATTTCTGATTTTCCAAAAGATAAAATCACACAAATCAGAGATATGAGAAATGGATATATATGGTACGATATAAAAGAAAAAGTTTATGACAACAAAATCCCTGTTTATTTTTGCTTCAATCCACAGAAAAATCTTGAATTTGTTAATCTATATCCGCAGCACTTTGACTTAAATGCTATTCTGCATTGGGAATGCTGGACACCCGAAGAAGCTCAGAAAGATAAAAGGTATTGTGATGAATGGCTCATGAGGTTTTGTGGTTTGAAGAACGAAGAAAACTTGTTTTCATGGGGTTCTATTTCATCTTACTTTGACCCGCGCTCGTGCAGTAGTGGTATTTGTATTCATTACACAGAACAGAAATAAATTAAAACATGAGAAAACAGCTATTCCCATTTATTGGGCAGACAGGGGGGAGAGCATGGAACTATCCATACAGGAACGCCTAAAAGACCTGCGTGTGGAACGAGGGCTGACGCTGGAACAGCTTGCGGAGGAAACTCATCTTTCCAAATCTGCTTTAGGCAGTTATGAGGGAGACAATCTCAAAGACATCAGCCACCATGCCCTTATCCAGCTGGCAAAGGTTTATGAAGTGACCGTTGATTACCTGCTGGGACGCTCTAAAACAAAAAATCACCCAAATGCCGATCTTGCAGACCTGCATTTGAGTGATGATATGATTGAACTGCTGAAAAGCGGGCGGGTGGATAATTCCCTCTTGTGTGAACTGGCGGTACACCCGGATTTTCCCCGGCTGATGGCTGACCTCGAAATCTATGTGAACGGTATTGCTGGCAAACAAGTGCAGAGTGCAAACGCCATTGTAGATGCTGTAAGCGCAACCATTATGAAGCAGTACAATCCCGGCTTGTCCGACCCGCAGTTACGACAGCTTATCGCCGCCCATATTGACGATGACAGCTTTTGCCGCTATGTGATACAGCAGGACATAAACGGCATAGCCCTCGACCTGCGGGAAGCACATAAGGACGATTTTTTCAGCGTCCCGGAGGACAATCCTCTGGAAGATTTTTTGCAGACCGCCGAGGAAACCGCCAGCCCAGACAGCGACCCGGAGCAAGCAGCTTTGGCGTTTATCTGTAAGCGGCTCAAATTGAATTTGAAAAAGCTATCCGAGGAAGAAAAGAAGTGGCTGAAAAAGATTGCACAGAAGTCGGACTTGCTGAAAAATCCAAACCCACAGCGGGGGAGAAAGTAAGAGAGCGACAAATCGGGAGTTGCTATGAGGTAATTATCATGGAAAGGAATATTGAGTATATACAGCTATTTATGGAATACGAATCTGATGATATGCCGATGGTATATTTTTATGAAGTCGATGTGAATGATGACCGTTTTGCCCTAAGAGCGATAGAAATTTTTGTAGACAGGACAGTAAAGTTTTATAATGACCTATATTGTGATGTTGTAGAAGTGTGTCCAATTCCAACCGTTGATGAATTAAACGAAAAGGTTTGGGGAGAGGGCTTTTATGCAACTATTATTTCTAAAGGTAAATTTGACGAAATATGGAATACAGGAATTTATAACGAAAGCCTAACGGCTACTTAACATTCCCATTTATCGAGGGAGATAGCAAATCCAGCCGAGCCAGTCAACGGTCAAGATGAACGGCGCACAAATGCGCCGCCATTGACAGCCCCGCCCGCCTTTGCTGATGGGCAATCAAGGCGGGAAAGCCCTAAAACGGCTTCCCGCCCATTTCTAAGAACTGATAAGTCAGATTTGCTGAAAAATCCAAATCCACAGCGGGGACGGAAGTAGAGAACAATAAATAAGAATTTACAGGAGGAAAATCAATGGAAAATTTAATTAAATTTTTGGAAGAAAAGATAACTGATAAAATGCCGGTGGAAGGAATTGTTGATGTGTTTGAGCAGATGTGCAGCACACCTCTTGAAGAAGATATGGTTTTATTTGAAACCGGAACATTTACTGATTTTTCAAAAGAACCGTTTTTTCAAATTTCATTAGTACGACAGTTTTCAAATGATGATGAAGAGTTTTATCAAATCCATGTGGACATCTTGTATGAGCCAACCGCTGAAAATAAAATTTTCAGCGAAACAACATGGGACGAAGATTTAGACGAAAATATATTTGACTATATCAGAAAATCAGCGTCGTTTGCTTATGCAAGAAATCATGAATACATCGAGGTAAAAATATATATGGACGAAACTTAACTTCTCATTTATCAGGGAGATAGCAAAGCCCTAAAATGGCTTCCCCGCCCATTCCAATTTTGAGAGAAAAATCTGTTTGCTTTTTTGTGAGTGTGTCCACAAGTTCGGGACATTTTGTCCCGAAGTCCGGCGTGGGACGAGGAACGGGGGCTTTCATATACGCCCTGTCTGCTGACGAAACCAGCCCTGCGCTTGCGGCTCCACGACACGCAATCACAGCCCTGTTTTCCTGCTGCTTCAAATGCCCTTGCCCGACCCGGCGGCAACCTCATTTTCGCAGCAACGCCGACAGAGCGTATAACACACTACACTTTGCTACGCAAAGTCGTGTGCCAAAAGGGGGCGTTGCCCCCTTTGGAAACCCCGGACAACAAAACAGGCTGAATATCTCGCACTTTCCCGGTGCTTGATACTCAGCCTTTATTTGTTGTCAGCAGCCCCCGTTTCGTGGTCTGGGTGTAGTTCCTTGTAAACTGACCTAACTGATAATCCAAACATCATTGTAAAACAAAGAATAAATGCTATGATTCTTCCGAATCTTTTGTTTGAAAATTTCATTAGGTGTCCTTTCTTAAAATGTCATTGGTGGTTTTTCTAATTTATCTTATTTTTAAATTTATACACATCCTTTCTTTTCTTATTTATTCGATGAGAGTAGCGACATATAATTCTTCTGAATCGCCCCACCCGATAACTGGTGCCATATCAACTAATATAGCATTATCGTTGCCAACAAATTCATATACTTTTATTCCGTCTACCTCTCCCAAATATTTTCCTTTTTCTGGATTTACATATTTTTCTGGACTTTCTAACCCATAATTTTTCCCATTAAAATTAAATATACCTTTATATATACATTTGTAATAATGGTATTCATCATTGGCTTTCCATACAAAACATTCATCAATAGATTTACCCTTGCGCGAAAAAACAGTTGTTTCATTTCCATTGATGACTTGAGTATATAGTTTATCCAAGTCTGATTCAGATATTTGTAGATCTACAATTTTATAAAAATTATGATTCCAAACTCTGAAAAATGGGACTGAAATTCCACTTGCTTGACTACCGTTTCCTTGTGTCGATGTAGATTCTGTTTGAGTGGATTGTGTATTGGTCTCTATTTCAGATTTTGTAGTAGTTTGATTTTCACTTGTATTTTGATGTTGCAAAGTTATGTTTTCCGACTCCTTATCTTTAACTTCCTCATTTTGCGTTTGGCTACTATCCTTACTATTATCAGTGGTTAATTCAGCCGTAATACCTGGTGTATTATTTATTCCTTTTTGGTTTATCATTGTCAGCGTTAATGCACACACCGCAGCACACGCAGCTAAACTGGCAATAGCAGGATATCGAGTTTTAATTTTGGTTTTGGTTTTGGTTTTTGTAGATTCGGGTTTAACAATTATTTGTTCATTTTCGATTTTTTCCCATACACTCTCCGGTGCCTTAATTTCTTTTGCCTGTTTCAACAAATTCTCTACTGTTCTTTTTTTCATTATTACGCACTCCTTTTTTCCCGAAATAGCCTTTCATCTTCTTAATGGCATAGCTATATTTGTCGCGAACAGTTCTATATGGGATTTTTAATATTTTTGCTATCTCTGTCTGCTTAAAATCCCAAAAGATATAAAGTGATACTATTGTTCGCTCTGTTTCATCTAACACATTAAGAGCTTCTAAGGCTATTATGGAATTTTCCACTTTGTCCAAATGTCTATCTTCCGCTGGAAACGAAGCTAAAATATCTGCTTCTAAAGGCACATATTTAGTGTTTGTTTTTAAGTAATCAGAACAGCAATTTCTTGTTATGCTAAATATCCACGCTTTAGCATTTGTGCCGGGGCGATATTTGCAAGCACTTTGCATAATATTTAAAAAAGTATCTTGCTCAACATTTTCTGCTGCCTGATAGTTTTTGAGAATTGACAAATCAAACAAAAAAATTGGATTTTTAAATTCATCATATAATTGCCGGAGTGCTTCTCTATTTCCTGTTGCAATTTCACAGATACACAAATCTAATTGTTTGTTCGTCATTTTCTCACCACCTTATATGCACCTCTATATTATATATCTATTTATATTATCATTTTGCGGAATTTTTTTATTTTTTTTAATTGTAATTCAAAATTTACGCTGCAGGCAGCTCATCAGAACAGATCGGCAACACACTTTGAATTACAAATTTTTCTGCTCTCCCCTACTGTTTTTAAAAATTGGCAAAGGACTCCGACAATACGTTTAAAGTGCCTTGTCAGAGTCTAACCGGCATTTTTTCGTTTATAAGGTCAAAAGGCGTAAACGTTTAAACCCCTCACAAAGAAGCGCACAGAGGCCGTCAGAGGCAAAATTTTCCTTATCCAATTTGGGCGGCAGCCCATTTTTTTGCGAATTTTTGCAAAAAAACGCCGGTTTTTTCTTTCTCTGTCGGGACGGCAGAGAAAGAAAAAGAGCATAAGGGTGAGCTGTCCACTTCCTGCGGAAGTGGAGTTCGGCAAAGCCGAACGCTCAACCTATATGCTCTTTTAATACTTGTGGACTTATTTTTTAATTTGTATGCACAAAATTACATACAAAATATTGACTAAATCGCTCTAAAATGATATACTTTTTTTAAAGGTGTCAATATTGACACCCCCCTACAGCAAGAGTCTTTTAAGACCGATTTTCTAACATTATAACTGAGCCTTAGAGCCGATAACGATTAAACGTTATCGGCTCTTTATTTTTTCTGAAAGGATAAATATAGAAATGAAAAAAAAGTTTGTTTCTGAAATAAGGATTCGTAATGTTGACGCAGGAGCAGTTGCAAGAATAGATCAATTAGCCGCTGCCGCAAACAAATCAAGAAATCAATATCTTAAAGAATATATTGAATCCTTATCTGTACTTAATCAGCTCAATGAACTCGATAATAACTATAATTCTTTAGTTAATAATGTACTTGTAGTTATTAGTGAAAACACAAAACAGATACGATTGTTACGAAAACAATTAGAAAGCGAGGCATATACAGATGAGTAAAGAAGCAAAAACTTATAGACTATCCAAGCTCGATATTGATTATATTGATAATATGGCTAAATTATATAATATTGACAATACCAAAGCTCTCGAAAAGATAATTTCAGAACATCGTAATTTTACTAATAACAATGAGCTTTCTGATAAAGTTGCTTTTGCAGTTATAAATGCTTTTGAAAAAAAATACGAAAATACAATTACCCGGATTCGATTAGCTTCAACCGGGGCAGAACGAAGCACCTTAGTCCTTTTGGAAATGCTCAATTCTTTGTTAGTAGCAACCGAAAACAACAATAATGCTTACACCTCAAAAATTGCAAAATCAGATGTTTGGAAAGAATGCGAAAAATTAGTTGGACAAAGAATAAATGAATATAAACAGAAAAATGATAATAAGAAGGTAAAATAAAATGTCTGATATAAACGCTGGTGTTGTATTGGTAACGAAATTTGTTTCTGCAAGCAGTACCGTTTTTTCCGGTTATATTGATTATATAAACCGAAGTAACGCTGTCCGTAATGAAAACATTGACAAGTACACAATACCTACTCTTGATAGAGAGATTAAACAGTATAACGAATACATGGAATATATGGGAGACGCAAAAAAAACGACTGAACTTTTTACAAATAAAAAAGACCGTCTCACAATAGACGAAAAAGATCAACTTAAAGACATCTTTCAAATGGCACAAGATAACGGCAGTCTTATGTGGCAATCCGTTATCAGCTTCGATAATAAATGGCTTTCAGAAGCAGGATTATATGATTCTGAATCTGGCGTATTAAATGAATTTAAACTTAAAGAATATACTCGACTTGCAGTTAATGCCATGCTCGACAAAGAAGGAATGACAAACAATTGTATTTGGAGTGCGTCAATACACTATAACACTGATAATATTCATATACATATCGCTACCGTTCAGCCGGTACCAACCCGAGAAAAAAAGACAATAAAGACCATTCGCTTTAACAGCAAATGGCTTTCAGAAAAAATCGGTAATGAGTTTCTTGATACTCTTAATGTAGGCAGCAATATCAAAGCACATGGTACAAAGAACAAAAATTATGCTGATGTATTAAAAAAAATTAAAGATGAAATATTTATAGAGACTGGGAAAAGCTGTAAATTAGGAGATTATATGCAGCTTAACTTAGACGGCAGCCTTGATATTTCTTATTATGGTGAAAATAGCGATATTCCATATATGGCGCAGTTACAATCCGAAGAACAAGTACAAAAGGGTGTGTTTAAGGAATCCTCTATTGAAACGGCAAAAAGTCGCATGGTTAATAAAATACTAAATCATACACAAATAAATGATAAAATCAATACTCTTATGCGGGACACTCTGATTGATGATTTTAAAAATATAGATATAGAAAATCACGATTTAAAAAAGCTCTATTTAGATATTTATAAGTCCTTGCCGAAAAATAAAAGATTATGGCAATACAACACGAATGTCATGTCCCCTTTGCATAATAATATTGACCGTTTTACAACTGAATGGTTGAAACAGTATCACCGAAACGATTTTGAAAAATTACAGGAATATTTATCAGAACAACAAGAAATGTATCAAACTGCTTATGGTGGTAAAAATAATAATTTTGCAGAAAACAAAATTAAAGATTTATATAGTCGTTGCGGTAATATTATACTTAAAAATTTTAAAGAGCTTGCAAACAGTGATATTATAGATATTGATGAAATTGAATTACCTGAACCGGATTTCATAGAAACAGATTATATAAAAGACGAATTGAATAATGAAGAAAGTTCAGCAAGTGATAATTCATTATCAGAAGAAGAAATCACGGATTATCTTTCCTGCTTTGAAGAAACAACATTTCTTGAATTTAGCGAAAAATATAAAAAAGCAAAACAAGCTCTTTATGGTACAAAACAAATTGCCCCGGATCATCAATTAGCATTTAATCTTTTAGAGGAAGAAGCTCAAGCCGGAAACGCATACGCCATTCACGATCTGGCAAATTGCTATACAAAAGATTTAGGCTGCACCGCCAATTCAATAATTTCATCTGAGCTTTATAAAAGAGCGTTACAAACGTTTAAAGATGAAATCAGTAACATTGAAAAAAGCGAAAACATATCTAAAAAACAACAACGCAATCTATCCTATCTCAATTATCGAGTTGGTAAAATGTATTATTACGGACAAGGAAACGAAGTCGATAAACAAAAGGCTTTTGAATATTTTACTAACTCTACTGACAATATATATTCGGTATTTTATCTTGCAAAATTTTATGAAAACGGCGAACCTAAAGTTGTAGAAAAAGACCTTGAGAAATCATTTGATTATTATTCTACCGTTTGCGAAATAAAAGAAATGCCTTATGCCTATTATAAAAGAGCATATATGCTCGAAAACGGATTAGGCACCAATGTTGATAAAGAATCATCACAAAATAACTATAAAACAGCGCTTTCCGGTTTTATTGATTCCATTGAAAAACGACCGGATGATTTTCTTTATTATCGTATCGGCCAAATGTATATAACCGGTAAAGGCTGCGACATCAACATAGAAGAAGGTATTAAATTTCTTGAACTCTCTTGTAATGGTGGTAATGATATGGCCGCCTGTGCATTGGCTAAATTATATTGTCAAAATAAGAATGACCCTGCTAAAATTAAAAAAGCCTTTGAATTGCTGCACCGTTCAGCCGATAAAAACAATAATGTTCAAGCACAATATAATCTTGGAAAACTCTATATGGAAAATGAAGATATAGAACAATCCTTAAAATACTTCAATTTAGCAGCTAAGCAAGGAAACCAATTTGCACAGTATAAACTCGGTAACTATTATTTAAAACAAGAAGATTTAGAAAATGGTATAAAATATCTTTCTGATTCCGCAAAACAAGGCAACCAGTATGCACAATATAGATTAGGTGTCTATTATTTTGATAATAACAAAGTGGAAGAAGGAATTAAATTTCTTCATGACGCTGCAAAACAAAATAATTCTTTTGCTCAATATAAACTTGGCAAATATTATCTTGATAATGATGAAACAGAAAAAGGTATTGAATTTCTTTCATCGGCAGCCGAACAAAACAATGACGCTGCAAAATATAAGCTCGGTTCTTATTATCTTAAAAATGGTGATATTCAAAAAGGAGCCGATTATCTGATCGACTTAGCAGATAAAGGAAATGCTTTTGCAAGTATGCAGCTCGGTAATTTATATTCTCAAGCCGATTATTATGATTTTAAACAAGCAGAAAAGTATTATTTACAAGCCGTTGGCAAAGGAATAATAACAGCCTCATATAATTTGGGTGTGCTTTATCTTTCAGACCGTGATAATATCCGGCACTGCCTTAAAGGAATAGAATATCTCAATATGGCAGCCGAACAAGGAAATCAATATGCCCTTTATCAGCTTGGCAAGGTTTATTTTTACGGCAATAAATTTATATTCCCGGATGGTGAAAAAGCACAGCAATATTTATATGCAGCGGCCGCCAAAGGACACAAAGGAGCAGAATATTTATTAAATAAAAGAAATACGCACAAAACACACAAAAAACATTCCTTACCACATTTTCATTTACCATATGAACTAAATCACAGTTTGCATAAACTCATATCTGAACTTGGTCGGGATTACAGAAACAGAGAAAACATTTTAAATCAAATTGCATATGAAAAATTACAAAGCCTCATGGATGAAGAACGAGAATAAATTTTTTAAATGTTATTTCAAAAATGGCGTGTTTATACGGTTTTCTTTAAAATAAAAAAAGGGGGTGTCAATATTGACACCCCCTTTTTTTTGTAATTCAAAGAACGTTGGCGATCTGCTCTGATGAGCTGCCTGCAGCGTAAATTTTGAATTACACTATCGAAACAAATTACTATAGGTTTACAACTATTTACCGTGTATCACTTTTTCGGGTGTCGAAGAAAAACCGCATAAATACGCCATTTCTACCGTGTATCATTTTTTAGGGTATCGCACCGTGTATCACTTTTTCGGGTATCGTAAAATAGAGTATCGTATTTCCGTGTTTCGATTTCTCGTGTAACATCTTTTATAGTCTCTATAATATAAACAGTTTGAATATAAACAGTTTTATTAGAATCAATCTTATCATATCATCATTTTTTACTTTCCTCTGATATTGAAAAAACAAAAATAAAATTTTTTTGATATGATGAGATAGGACGAGATAAAAGACATTGATAATATAAAATAATAATTTATTATATAGCAAAATTAAAAGGGACTACCATTAGGTAGTCCCTACAATTTTCAGTCCTTGCCTCTTGACAAAATTACTGCTAAACGCTATAATTAAGGCAAGGTTTTTGTTTGAGGTGCGCGAAACACCTCTTTCAGAAATGTAAAATACAAATTGGCGTTTGTATTTTACGGCTACCGGAACACTCCAATTATTCCGTTGCCATTGACTTAATTATAATATATATAAACGCAAATGTCAAGACCATAGAGTCAATATTAAGCGTTATTTTATGATTTTTCAATGCCATATTTGGATAATATTGTAAGTTGCGAGAGCCATAAAATGCAGAGAGCCACCGCCCTGTATTTTGCGGCTCTTTTTAATTAAAACAGAAAGGCAGGTGAGAACTTTGGCACCTAAAATGGACAAGCAGGAACTTGTAGAGTTAATTAAATACGAAGGTGTTGACTGTAAAGGCTTCGGCACGATCGCAAAACTTGTAACTACTGATACTGCTTTATCTATTGGTGCTAAAGCTCTTTATGCCTATTTATGTTCTTATTGTGGCAATGGAATGACTGCTTTCCCACGCCGCAATAAAATAATGGCCGACCTTTGTATCGTCGAAGAGACGTATTATCGTTATTTTAATGAGCTTAAGGAAAGCGGATATATCAAGGCCGAAAGGGGAAAGACATACCCATTTGCAAACACTTATACTATTGTTTCAAGACCGCCAAAACTTAAAAATGCAAAAACAGAAGAAATTGAAGGCGAAAATAAGTTATATGTGCGTGGTATCAAATCTTTAGGTTACGGTACAGTACCTAAAGCTGTTATGCAGGATAGGAGACTTCATTTTAAGGCTAAGGCTTTATATGCTTATATTTGCAGTTTTGCCGGAAACGGCAATACTGCTTTTCCCAGCAGAGCAACAATATTACATCATTTGCAAATTACTATTAACCCATTCCAGCGCTACATAAAGCAACTTATCGAATATAATTACATTGATGTTGAACAGACTAAAAAAAGCGGCCGATTTGCAAATAATATTTATTATCTTAACGACTTGCCTGATGAAGAAGAAGGCAAAAAAGCAATAGAACACCGTAACGAAATACAAGATAAAAAGGTGCAGAAAAATAAGAAACAAGCAGTATCAGAGACAGAAAATATTAAAGGTGTCAATATTGACACCCCTTTAGAAGATTCTGCATTACAAGAAGAAAAAGCAGAAAATAGTTCTGCTTTTAAAGGCGTATTCTCAAAAGGGACTATGCCTGTTCCCACATATACAAAATATGATGATCTTGAAGAACAAAAGAAAGTTGAAGCAGCTAAAATGGTGCTCGAAAGAGAATCCTATGAAGAATATATAAAAGCAAATATTGATTATGATATTCTTGAAGATAGTTTTTCAACCGACAGTGTTTCAAAATCATTGTTAGATAATATTATGAGTATTATTCTTGATACTGTAACATCTAAGGCACCTTTTATCAGAATAAAAGGACAAGAGTTCCCGCAGGAAGTAGTTAAAAGCAAACTCTTAAAATTAACTTATGAAAGAATTGAATATGTAATCGATAACCTCAAAAATGTAACGACAGAAATTAAAAATTTACCACAGTATATACTTGCGTGTCTGTATAATGCTGATACAGAAGATTTTTACTGGCATAATCAAGTTAAAAAGGATGGAATTATATAAATTGTTTTAAAAAAATATTATTTGTGTAATTTTAACATAAATAGTTGACAAATTTGTTAAAATATACTAATATACACATATAAGATAGTTATTTATGTTGCGCCGTTTTGTTGCGGAGCGACGAAACGGCGCAAGGCATATGCCTTGCGAAAAAACAGTCTTAAATCGTGAGGTGTCAATATTGACACCCTTAAATAAGGAATAGTTCAAGAGGTGATATAATGAATTTTGACCGACTCAAAAAAGTCAATGAGTTTTATGACGGTGCAGCTAAAAAATATGCAGTTGAACTTGACGATAGCACATATATGATTAAATACCCGGCAAAGACTGAAATTAGAAATGACCTTAACACCATATATTCTAACAGTTCTTTTTCGGAATATATCAGTTGCCATATCATAAATGAATTAAATATTCCCGGTATAGAAGCACAGGAGACTATTTTAGGCGAAAGCAACGGTAAAATAGCCGTTGCTTGCAAGGACTTTACCTCACCTTATAATAAACTGGTAAAGTTTAATATGATTCAAAATGCCGATATATCAAGTGAGATGTCAGGCAGACATCCAATATTACAGGATGTGCTGCAAACTTATCAAACATTGCCGCAACTTCAAAATCCTGAATTTGTGGAACGGTTTTGGGACACCTTTGCACTTGACACGCTTCTCGGAAATTTTGACCGCCATGCTGGAAATTGGGGATTTCTCAACGATATTAAAGCTAATGAACTTCGGTTAGCGCCGATTTATGATTGCGGCTCATGTTTATATCCTGCACTGTCTGTTTCAAAAATGCAGGACATTATAAACTCAAAAGAAGAAATAGAAAAAAGAATTTTTGAATTTCCGAACTCTGCTTTTGTTGATAAAGAAACCGGCAATAAGATTAACTATTTTGAATATATAAAAGCTAATACAGATAATCCAAATTTAATGAAGTCATTAAAAAAGGTTGGTTCGGCTATTGATTTAGAAAAGATAAATAAGGTGATAGACGAAACACCTTATTTATCAGATGTGCAAAAAGAATTTTATTCAACGATGATAGGGGTTCGTTATGACTGTCTGATAAAACCTTTTATTGATAAGCAGCACACAAACGAAAACCCTATCGAAAAGTATTGTAAACATTATGAAAAACAAAATGATTTATCAATAGAAGAAATTCAAGAGTTGTTGGATCAGAGATAAATTGTTTTGCTCGTTTTTGCAAAAAAATAAGGGGGTGTCAATATTGACACCCTAACAAATAAGCACCGGATCACCCGGAAGAAAGGAAATAAATGAGCAAAAAGAAGAACATTATTATTATTTCTGTTATAGCGGCAGTTGTAGTTGTTATCGCTGCTATTGTTGCTGCTGCCGTTTCGGGCAATAGCAACAAAGATGATACATCGTCAACAAACAGTACCGTTGTAGAAACTGTAACAAACGAGCAGGGGGAAGCTGTTACTGATGAAAACGGCGAAGCAGTAACCGAAATTTTTGAGGAAGTTCCGGTTGTTGATGATAAGGGAAACGTTGTTAAGGATGAAAACGGTAATGTTGTAACAACAAAAGTTCCAACAACTACTACAAAACCCAATGGCAGTACGAGCAAACCTACTGAAAAACCGTCTAATCCTACTCAGCCCACAGAAAAGCCCACAAAGCCACCAACAAAGCCTACGGAGAAACCGACCGAAAAGCCGACTACTCCGCCGACTGAAAAACCTACGCAGCCGCCAACGAAACCTACTGAGCCAGCAAAAACTTATGATATTGATTATTTTGTAAATTATGCAATTAAGTATGGAAAATCTCAGGGCTTGACATATGATAGTAGCGTTACTCCCGATGAAGGGGGCTGGGACATGCCCATAACTGGAAATTTTCCGGTAGATGAAGAAGGTAGAGAATATTACGAAAAGAGTATTAGAACAGCAATAGCTCGGTTAATTAGAGAAGAGTGTACTGTTTTTTGGGTTTATGCGGATAATCACGATTTTAGCGGTAATCCGATGAAATCCGGTAGATATTATCTATATATTGGTTACTAAACATTTGATATGTTGTTAAGAAAAAGAAGAAGGTGAATAAAAGCGCAAAGAGGGTTTATAAGAGGTAATTGGTTTTACTGTAAAAAATGCGGTCATAAACTTTTCCGTGTAACACCTGATATGGTTAAAATCAATGTGCCGGAATATTGTAAATTTTGCAAAGAAGAATTTTTAATTACTATTGTCAACGAACAAGTTATAGACGATAGTAAACATAATCTCGGTAGAGAGCCTTGAGCCGATAATACCGAAACCTTATGGAAGGATTTAGTCCAAAGAGACAGCATATCTGATAAGGTTCTATAGATTATAAGACAAGTTAATAAAGAGAGCTTGAGCTCTTGAAGCCGAAGCCTATAATGTTTGTTCCTAAGAACGACATTGTAGGCTTCTTTTTTTACTTTTGTCGTTCTGGAAATATATTTTAATTCAGGAGGCAAAAGAAAATGGTCAAAAACGGTTGGTATTATCACAAATGCGGACAGAAAATTTTTAAAGTTCTGCCGGAAACGGTGCTGCTTAATCATGTTACATACTGTAAGCGCTGTAAGACGGAGCAAAAAGTCAGTATTTATTGTGGTAAAGAAATCGAAGTAAAGGAGATAAAAAATGAAACACAAAAAAGTTTTTAGAAAAATTATAGCCGTCTTGCTTGCACTTATGACGGTTATGTCGATTGCAACACCTGCAATGGCGGCGGAAGATATTGGTACGATATACCAAATAGATTTGCCGCGAGGTTCGGACTCCAATAAGGATCATTGGGGGCACAGTGCAAAAAATTATATGAGTGGTTGGTGGACTTTTGAAGAATATGGACATACAACCTCAAAAGCTGTAGGCGATTACGAAGGTAATACTTGTTATTGTATCGAGCCCGGTATATCACTTCATACAGGAGATAAAATGACACAAAAGGGCGAGAATTATTGGGATAGATACCCCGATAATCAAACTATTTATGCAAATGAAATAAAAGCCTTTGTTGGTCGTATTCTTCAATACGGCTGGACGGGTAGGAATGATTTGCAATGGAACTCTCATGACGCGTCAGACCGTGATGAAATGGGTAATATGTTCGCTACACAGGGCTTGATTTGGGAAGTTATTGTAGGAGAGCGTGACGAAAACTTTAATAAAATCGACGCACACAAATACGGAAAAGACAATGTAATGGAAGTATATTCCTCACAGCACCCCTGCTATGCTGAAATTATGAGTCATTACAGAGATATAGAAGCAAAGGTTAAGCAACATACTACTATACCGAGCTTTTGCTCAAAATCTCAATCTTCGGCACAGACAATTGAATTGAAATATAAAGACGGTGTATATACTGCTTCAATCAATGATTCTAAAGGTGTTCTTTCCAATTTTAATTTTTCGACAGACGCCCCAAATGTTAAGCTCACAAAAAATGGTAACACACTTACAATCAGCACTACTCAGCCACCCACAGGGACATATTCTATTAAGGGTGAAAAAATACAGAGCAAACGCAGAGCTCTTATTACATGGACGGACGGTGTTATCGGCCCCAACAACGGACAGCAGCAAGATATTGTTGCATACGGTCAAGAGGTAACAGACCCGGTGCCGGCGTTTATTAAATTTAAAGTAAGTGCCGGTAATTGCAAAATTGTTAAGACCTCAGAGGACGGTTACAAAGAAGGTTTTAATTTTGATGTAACCGGTCCGGCAGGATTCAAGAAATCTGTTACAACAGATGAAACAGGCTCTTGGACGCTTACTAATGTACCAGAAGGTAAATATACAGTAACCGAAAAATTAACAGAAGAACAAAATAGATATGTTTTACCCGAATCACAAGAAGTATTGGTTAAGGCGGGACAGACCGCTACAGTTAGCTTTAACAATGAATTAAAACGCGGTTCAGCGCAGTTTGTTAAGTCTGACCTTGAAACCGATAAAGAAATTGAAAGCAAAGACGGAATATTTGGTGTTTATTCGTGGGATAAAAAAGCCGGTGATTATGAACGCATAGAAGAAATGACATATAGTGATGAATTACAGGCATATACCACATCGGATTTACCGGTAACAGTTAAAAATGACGGTAAATACAAAATTTTTGAGGAACAGGCACCGACAGGTTATGCGAATCCGACTAAGGTTGAATTTGAATTTACGATCACAGAGGATGGACAAATTCACCATATTAACGACGGCACAATTACTAATATTCCGCAAAAAGCACGTGTTCACATTGAAAAACAAGGAGAAGTATTAGATGACTTCGATTTTGTTCAAACGGAATTTGGACTAAAATATTCACCTATTTATACAATTAAAAATTTGCCCGGCTCCGTTTGGGAAATCACAGCTTTAGAGGATATTGTTGTAAACGGTGATGTTAAACATAAAAAAGGTGATGTTATCCAAAATATAACGACCACAGAAGAAGGGGCAACAAGTGAACCCTTATATTTAGGAAAATACAGATTAAAAGAAATTGTATCACCTGACGGATTTTTCATTGGCTCAAATGAGTTTGAATTTGAGCTTACATATCACGATCAGTCAATAGACATCTATACGGAATATTTTACTGCGTACAACGAAAGACAAAAACTGAAAGTCAAATTATACAAGGACATTGAAGAAAATACTTATTATCCGAATCCCGAAGCATATCAGAGTATGATTTTTGGTGTGTTCAGCGATGAAGATATAAAAGATACAAACGGAAATGTTATCCTTGAAAAAGATTGTTTGGTTGATTGTTTTGGGTTGAATGATAGTTTTGAGGGTATTTCCTCAACAGATTTACCGTGTTCTACCAAATGGTATGTAAGAGAGCTTCAAACAGCCGAAGGATATATTCTTAATCAAAATAAATATCCGTTTGTTTTCAATACTCGCCCGCAGGATATACCGTTGACATGGATTGAAATTAACAACGGCGAGCCGATTGTAAACGAAGTAATCAAAGGGTGCGTAGAGATTCTTAAAAAATCTGATTTTGACGGAAAATTGCTTAAGGACGCAGAATACGGTGTGTTTAAGGAATCAGACGATACCCAAATAGCAACAATGATTACAGATAGTGAGGGCTACGCTAAATGCCCGGTTGATTTAACCTACGGCGGCTTTTATTTACAAGAATTAAAGGCACCGCCGCATTATTACCTCGATGACACAAAACACTACTTCTTCATCGGCGCAGAAGGCGAAGAATATGTAACACTTCATTATGATTTTACTGATACCCCTAAAATCGGACACTTAATTCCTAATTATTCCGAAAAAGGAATAAGCGAAAGTAAATCTCCTCAAACCGGGTATGATCCTTTGTCTTTATGGGTTCCCGGAATACTATTTATCATATCGGGAACAACGCTTCTTATTTTGATGTTTCATAAGAAGATTTCAAAGAAAAAGAAACGATAATTAAGGGGGGGTCAATATTGACACCCCTACCGGTAAAAGAGAGTGTGATAGAAATAAGAGAATTTAAAAATAGAGTTGCAATATATTTTACGCCGACAGAAGCCAAAAATTTTGATAACTATATAAGCCACATGGGGATTAACAAGAATTATCTTGTTGACCGGGCAATCGAAGAATTTGTTGATAACAAACGACCGGTAATTAAAGCGGACGCAAGACAACTTAATTATGAAGGAGAAAAGAAAACAGTTTTGCGTACAATTTTTATTTCAGATGTTATCGAAGCAATTCTTGATATTAAGGCAAAGGAATATTCAATATCCCGTTCTTCTTTTGCGGCACAGGCGGCAATTAGCTACATAGAAAACAACTGAGAAGGGAGACATCCGTAATGATAAAAAAACTTATACCGGCAATTTTAAGTATTTCAATTTTTCTTGCCGGAAGTGTACCGACTTTTGCAGCACAAATTGATACAGAAGTTGGTAAAAATGATATTACAGTCGAAGAAATATATACTTCGGCTAATTCAGATACAACATATAATTTTGATGAAAAAATTGAAAAGGACGGACACAAATATAAACTCAAAGGCATTAACTATCAGGTAATTGGAGAGGATAATGTAACTAAAGAAGAAACGATAACACATAAGGTTGAATATAACGATTTATATACAAAGGACGCAGCTCCGGCTGATACTTTGACTATTACTCAAGACGGACAGGATATTACCGTTCAGCTTAAAGGAACAACCTATTCAGATACCGTTATTGAAAATCGAACAACAACTATTTCAGCTTATACAGATTATGATTTTAAGACCGTTAAGCCAAACCCGGCAAAAACTAAAACTGTATCATATTATGATGAGCCATCAGGAAAAACGGTAACAAGGACTTTGAATTTTAAAGAACTTAAAGAAGAAGCCGGATGGGCATGGAGAGCAGATGTTACTATTCCGATTACCTTTTCGTTTTACGATTCGGAATATTATGTCCTCGGTGATAAATATGTGCCGTACAATGATGAAAAACCTGCACTCGAAGGTTACGAAAACGATCTTTTAAAGGAACTTAAACTCGATCCGTATAAATACAGGATAACATCTGTTGAATGGGACGGCGCTGCTTATCAAGCCGGAGATATAAGTTACAGAAAGGCACTTGCTCACGGAGAAAGATACACGGCTAACTATGTAGCATATTACGAGAGCACGGTTAATCTTCCTGATACACAAGGTTATAATGCAATAGCTGAATATGAGGGACAGGCCAAAATATTAACTGGGGCAAAGAAATATACCATACAGGCTATTGCGGTATATGCTCCTGATCATACACCGGCAATAGTAGCCGGTGTTGTAGGGGGACTGATAATCATAGTATTGCTTATTGTAGTAATTCTCTATGTATTATCGAAAAAACAAAAGAGAAGGGGGGATATGATTGAATCAGGTACTTACAACGGCTGAAAATATTTTCTCTTGGCTTCAACCGGTAACATGGGTCATTATAGCTGCGGCGCTTCTTGGTACAGGTATAGCAATGTCTGTCGGCGGTGATGAAGGACGCCAAAAGGCAAAAAAAGCATTACCTTGGGTAGCCGTTGGCGGTGTTATTATCATTCTTGCAGTAAACATCGCAAAAGAATTTGTAACGAAGGTTGCACTTTAATTACTACAACGTGATATGGGGCTCACTATGCCCCATATCACAATAAATATTAGGTGAAAACATGAATAAAAACGATATAGAAAAGGGCTTGGTTAAAGAGCGAAAATACTTACTTCCACTAAACAAAATAATTTCAAATAAAAAATTTTTAATAGCAACATGCGTTGTTATGTCAATATGTTTCATATTGTTTTGTAATTACCTATTTAATCTTATTTTTTCAATAGGTAATCTTGTAAATAGTTTAGGAAATTTACAAACATATTTTTCTCTAAAAAAGATGTTTGTTTTTAATATAAAAGAATATTACTGGTTTTATATAATCCTTTTGATTGTAACCGCTATCTTAAATGTCAGATTTGTTTTTTTGGTTAATACAAATATTAAAGATCAGAATGTCGGTCAAAAAGACGATCAGAGATGGACAACGATTGAAGAAATTAAACAACAATATCCATCAATGAAGAACAGAGGCGAGAAAATTAAAAAAGGCGGTTTGCCGGTATGCCAATATGATAATAAAACATATTTTGATGATTCACCGGTCAACAATATAATCTTAGGAATGACACGTGCCGGAAAAGGTGAAACTTTTATCCTTTTGATGATATGGCTGTATTGCAACGCTGCAAATAAAGCAAGCCTTATTATCAATGACCCAAAAGAAGAATTGTATTCCATGAGCTACGGTCAACTTAAAAAGAATGATTATATTCCGCTTGTTTTGAATTTGGATAAGCCTACAAACGGAATAGGGTTTAATCCATTAGACCTTGTAATTCAGGAATGGAAAAAGAAAAATTATTCTGACGCAGAATCATTATGTCTATCTATTGCGGAAACAATATACCACCCATCAAGATTAGAGGGTGAGGCTAAATTTTGGGCATCTACTGCTGCATCGGTTTTTTCGGCCATGTGTATAGCCGTTGTTGTTGATTGCTTAGGAGCAGACGAAAAACAAAATGTAGTAAATGCTATTGAATGGCGAAAAAGGCAAAAGGCATTTGACCGTTTGCGTTCAGAATCAAAACGAAAAAAAGCTATTGAAGATTATGCCGATATGCCGGATAACGAGAAACTGGCATTGCCATACATACCCAGTAATGAAGAGTTTATACCAACTCATGATAACGAGGATAAAATCAATTTATTTTCTGTTGCAAAACTCTTTATGGATTTAGCAAGCGTTCCGATAGGAAAGTCCGGGAAAACAGCATTAGACGTTTTCTTTGAAGAACGGCCATCAAATGACCGTGCAAAAATGAAATTTTTCAGTACACAGATTGCGCCGGATAAAACAGCCGCAAGTATTTATTCTTCTTTCTTTGACGCTTTAACTGTTTTTACATTTGAAGATGTTGCTAAAATGACGGCAAAGTCAACTTTCAATATTTATGATATTGGATTTGGTGAAAATCCCTATGCTATCTTTTTATTCACGCCGGACTGGGACACCTCAAAACACTTTTTGACAAATATATTCTTAGATCAGGTATATTTTGCACTTTCGAGTAGGGCAGCACAAACAGCACACAAACGATGTGATAGAGACGTAATGCACATATTAGATGAATTTGGAAACATTATACCTCTTTCAAATATATCTAACAAAATGAGTGCAGGTGCCGGAAAAGGCTTATTATACACCTTAATTATTCAATCCTATGCTCAGCTTGAGCAGTACAAAGAGAATGCTAAAACAATTAGAGATAATTGCAGTAATCAAGTTTATATTCTTTCAGCCGACAGCGAGACACGAGAAGAATTTTCAAAAGCTGTAGGAAACGAAACTGTAACAAACGTTCATCGTAATGGACACTATTTATCGTTAGATAAAACCTTTATGGAAGTTTACGAGGAGCGGCCTTTAATTACAGGAAATAAACTTGCTAATTTGGCTGAGGGTGAGAATGTCATAATCCGGTATACTAAGCGAAGAAATTTACAACATGAAAAAATAAGGGCTTATCCAATTTTTAATACTGGTAATACGGCCTTTAAATATCGTTATGAATATTTGGAAGATGTCTTTCCCTCAGATATATTATTTAGCAGTTTACAAATTCTAAAGCAATGCAAGAGTGATTATAATCTGCTTGACATTACGATAGATTCGGAAGCAATATTCGCTGAAAAAATGAAACGGCAGACGGCAAAAGAAGAAGGACGAGATTATTATGAACCCTTTGAAACGTCTGATACATTGCGCCCAATTCGAGAATTAAAGCAAGCACAGATTATAAAAGATCAATTAAAATTATATGTCAATAATCCCGACTTAGATAATATGCGAGTTGGTGAAGCGGTTGTTGCCTTTCAAAAAGCACAGCAGTTGGGGCAGCTTTCGAGCGCAGAATATTATAGCTTAATTGATTTAATGATTGTAACTGATAAAAGACAAATAAGATAGGGGAATGTTATGGGACTGGATGTACTTAAAAAATGGAAGCCTGTTTTTTCGCAGTCAACATTTTTATTAACCGATATACTTCATCAGTTAGGTTGGTGGCTTGTATTAGGATTAAAATATCTTTGCGACGCTTCACAAACACTTGTTGATGAAATGTATAAACTTCTTGATTTCACACAATACGGCAATTTAACAAAAATATTTTCCGCTAATGAAGTGCGTATTTTGCTTGGCATATTGTTTGCATTTGCGTTAATTGTGCTTGGAGTTACGCTGATTTGGCAAAAGGACAAGGAAAAACCGAAGGTAATACAAAACGTGCTCATTGCGGTTTTGATTATAACTGCACTACCCAGCTTAATGACAATGCTGAATGATTTAACCTTGGACGCTAAAGACGCTATCTTAGGCACGCAAAGTAAAATGTCAGACCAGCTTATAGCAGATAATGTGGTTGACCTTTTGTATATAGACTCAAAAGGATTTGATAAATATAACATAAGCGACGGTAAGATAACCGGCGGCGCAGTTAATGGATTTTCGGCCGGCTCAGATAATATCAAATATATAGATATATGCGAAAAGGTAACAGACAAACAAAAGAATGATCTTAATTCACCCGAATACTTTTTTAATGTCATTGGAACTAACAAAGACGGCGCACAAGCAGTTCAGGAATTAAAATCAAATAAATTTTTAGGAATTGATTTTACCGGCTGGTATTACCGTTATCATGTTGATTATCTTGTAATTTATATATCGCTATTAGCTACTACCGTTGCCTTTTTCTTTGTGGCTTTCAAAGTTGCAAAACTTATATTTGATTTGGCCGTCCATGGAGTATTGGCTACAGTATTTGCAGCAAGCGATCTGACTAATGGGCAAAGGACAAAACAGGTGTTGCAATCAATCGGTTCAATATATGTTGTTCTTGTCTTGGCAGTCCTCATGATTAAATTTTATTATTTAGGCAGCAGTTACATATCTTCAACTATTTCAAATGGACTTGTAAAGGCGATAGCTCTTATCTTCTTTGCTTTTGCAGTAATTGACGGCCCGAACATTATCGAAAAAATACTTGGAATTGATGTTGGCTTAAGAAGCGGATTTCAGACTTTGGCAACAATGTTTATGGCTACAAGTGCGGTTAAATCTGTTGTTGGCGGTGCCGGACATCTTGCTGGCGGCATACTCGGTGGTGCCTTTGGTACTGTCGGTGGAATTAAAGACGGTGTAAATAATTATAGAAATGAGCGCGCCAATATGCTGAACAATCAGGATAATAATAATTCTGTTAATGAGTCTCAAAACAATTCTCCGTCAAATAATTTATACGGCGATAATAAATCGGATGAAGCAGATAGCAGTAATAATACTCAAAATGTATCAAACAACAATGTAAATGAGGACACATCAAACGGTAAGAATAATCTTAACGGCTCTCAGGAAGAAGCAGCGCCTTCTCTAAATGAAGATACTAATATGGCTGAGTCTGAATCATTAAATAATTTGCACGGAGATAATGACATTGAGAATATACCGCAATCTGATGTTATAAATGGCGATAATCTTAATGCTTCTCCTATGGACATCAACAGAGACAGCAACTTGAATAATAACGCTGCTGATGAGGCGGTTAATGGCGCGTTTAATATACCAAAAGATTTCAATGGTACTATCAACATAGATAACAGTACCAATAATATTCAGGGTACATCCGGACGCAGAAGTGCTGCAAGTAGTTCATATCATGCCGTTAGAGATTTAGGCGGAGAAATCGGAAAGAAGGCCGGACAATTGGCTAATAAAAGAGATTTGAAAAATCTTTCTAAAGGAGATGATAACTAATGCAGCAACGTTTAATCATACCTCAAGAATTAAAATCACCGACAAAAGTAAGTTCTAAATTGTATTTATCTGATTTTATTTTTATTATCGTATATTTTATGTGTTTTTTAGTTCTCGATGTTTTTGTCGATTCCAGACTGCACGTTGTATATTATATTTTTAATATATTTATAGCGCTGATTTTGACGCGAAAATCAATATACAATCCACCTAAACGAATTTATCAGACTCTGCTTTATATGATTATTAAAGACCGTACCGTGTATCATCCGATTTCACCGCCGGAAGTTAATAAAATGCAGGGTGAATTGATTGGAAATCTTATAGAAAATGAAAAACCAATGTATCAGAAAATAGCGGAAACCCCCCGTAAATAGCTATTTTCAAGAATTGAAATAGTAGGGGTGTCAATATTGACACCCCTACGGAAAAAGAGGTATGCAATGAATATATTAAACAATATATCAAAGAAGGACGATTCTATCTCGGCGCTGATTCCGATAGAACAATATGATAATGAGCTGAATGTTTTTAAAATGCGTTCCGGCGAAAAGTACATGGATATAATTCAAATTGTGTCGATTGATTTGATGAACAAGTCAGACCATGAAGTAGAGTATCTTAATTTGCGTTGGGCGAAGTTTTATAAAACCTGTTCAGCCGACTTAAAACTTATTTCACTTAATTTTCCAACCAATACCCGCACACAGCAAAAATATATCAAATACAAATTAAAAAATGCAAAAAATCCAATATATCAGTATTTTCTTGAAAACAAATTTGATGAGCTTATAAGTATTGAGAAAAACAGATCGGACAGAGAGTATTATTTGATGTACTTTGCAAATAGCGAAGAACAGCTCAAGGATGTTCGAGACATTATTAGCTCATCCCTTATCAATTACGGTTTAGCTGCACAAATGACAAAAGACAAGAAAATTCAGATTATATACAAGTTTAATAATCCAAATACAGCTTTATTTAATGTGGCAGAGAATAGCGAGGAATAATAATGTTTCGTAAAAAAGAAAAGACACTTGAAGAAATCATAAAAGAAAAGGGATATGACCCTTATTTGCTTGCCCAAATACAGCCTTTTGGCGGACTTTCAACAAGGGATGAAAAATATATAAAACTCGGCGACGGATATGTTGAGTGTATTCATATTTCATCATATGTTAAGAATCCTACATTACATTGGCTTGCACAACTGACAAATATCAGCAATTCAATAGTAACGGTTGATATTCAAACCGAAAATATCAGTGAAGTTAAAAAAAATATAAACCGTTCTGTAAAGGAACTCAATATTCGATATAATAGTGCGTCAGAGATAACAGAAAAAGCAGACGCGCAACTAAAGTATCAGGAACTTGTTAATCTTAATAGCGAAATCTCTGCAATGGGGGAGACCGTGAAAGATATAACTACAAGAATTTTTTTGGCGTATCGAACAAAAGACGAACTCGACAAAGCAACGGCAAAAAAAATTAAATATCTTGAGGTAAACGATTATAAAGGTTCGGTGTACCTTAATGAAGGCGCGGCAGAATGGAAATCATTTTACCAATCATATACTACTCAAAATAACACTCAATACAAGCGTTTGGGACAGCCTGTACCGTCTAATACGCTTGCAGCCGGGAACCCGTATCATTTTGATTCGTTGAGTGATCCTAACGGCAGTTTGTTTGGATATACGACTTCTACCGGGGGTAGCGTTCTATTTGATTTATTTTTTAAATCAGCAACTCGAACACATTACAGCGCTGCATTGTTTGGTACTTTGGGCTCCGGCAAATCGACAACATTAAAAAAAATAATTGAAGATCGCGCCATTCGAGGCGATTATATAAGAGGTTTTGATGTTTCTGGCGAATTTGTACGCTTGATTGAAGATACATTAGGCGGTTATGAAATTGCTCTTGACGGAACAGACGGCATTTTAAATGCTTTGGAAATTATTTCGACGGATGAAAGTGAAAGCGTTTCATATTCAGCGCATATCTCGAAACTTAAAACAGACTATATGTTTTTATCACCTAAAGCAGAACAATATGAAACAAATATTTTTGAAGAAACAATCAACGGCTTGTATCAGGAGTTTGGCTTTACCCCCGATGACGCTGAGTGTCAGCTCACGGGTTTACCAAGCACTAAATATCCGACATGGTCTGATTATCTTAAATATCTGAACAGACTGATTGATGAAGTGAAGGTTCCAAAGAATGAAATTCAAAAAGCAGTTGTAGAGAAAAAAATCAATGCTATTGATAATATTCGAGTTGTCATTTCTAACCTCGTTAAAAATTTTGGAAAAATTGTAGACGGGCATACAACTATCAATAATATTACATCAGAGCAAATTGTTTTCTTTAATATAAAAAATTTAAAGGACATGAAACCCGAAATATTTGATTTACAGATTTATAATGCGCTTTTCTTCTGTTGGGGTAATGCAGTACAAATCGGTCAAAAGATGTTTTACGATTATGAAAGCGGAAAAATCAACTGGGAAGATATTATACATACTTTAATCGTTTTTGATGAAGCACACAGAACAATCAATGCAAATAAATTATTTGCTGTTCAACAGATTTTGACAATGGTTCGTGAAGCACGAAAGTATTTTACGTCTTTCTTATTTGCGTCTCAAAATGTGCGTGATTTCTTTCCCGAAAACAGTACAAATAGTGGCGTTGAACAAATTAAAACTCTTTTTGAATTGCTTCAATACCGTTTCCTGATGAAGCAGGATTCAACGGAGCTTGTGCAACGAATATTTGGTGATGTAATGACAGCTTCGGAAATCAACAGCATACCGATGTTTACGATTGGCGAAACAATATTAAATATATCAGGCGATAGGAATTTACATTTTAAAGTGTATATAACCAAAGAAGAAGAAAAAGCATTTACAGGCGGCGTATAAACATGAAAGCAAAACTAATTAAATATATAGTTATTCCGGCTGTTATTGTCATTTTGTTTTTTTTAATTCTTATAACGATGGGGGCAGCTTCTATTGTTGCCGGTAATCAAACGGCCAGTCAGTCTATTGATTATGCCGGATTATCGGAAGAAGTGGAAGCCTATAGAAACAAGGTAGAAAAATATGCAAAAGACAACGGAATAGGGGATTATGTGGATCATTTGCTTTGCATAATGCAAGTATCAACATCAGGCGTTGGAACAGATGTTATGAACGCAGGAGAATTTGAATTTAATACGGAATATCCTAAAAAAAGAGGTATGATTACCGACCCGGATTATTCTATTCAATGTGGAGTAAAAGAATTTAAAGCATTGCTTGATTTAGTTGGTGTAACAAGTACATCAGACAACGATAAACTTTTAATTGTTTATCAGGCCTACCATATCAATAGGGGTTATATCAATTATTGCTCTGGCAAATATACACCCGAAAATTCAAAGACATATTGTGAGGAAAACGAATTAGGAGATCATTTCAATGCGGATTTTGCAAATCAGGTAGCTTTTTATTTACAGTCGTTAAACGGAAGTGGGGAGTTCAAATATCCATTAAAAGATTATCATTCTGTATCTTCACCATACGGATATAGATATTCCCCCACACACGGTAATTATGAACTCCATTCAGGAACGGACTTTCCTGCACCCAAAAACACACCGGTATTGGCAAGTATGGATGGCGTTGTTGAACGTGCCGAGGTGATGGGGGGTTACGGAAATTGTGTTGTTATCCGGCATAATTCCAAATATCAGACCTATTATGCTCATAACACAAGTTTTGCCGTTAGTGCAGGCGATAGTGTTAAGCAAGGGGATGTTATTGCTTATGTAGGCAGCACAGGAAATTCAACCGGTCCACATTGCCATTTTGAAATTAGAATAAATGGACACTCTGTTGACCCAATGCCATATTTAACAAATAAAACAGAAGTTAATTAAAAAGTATTGACAATGAAAGATAGAAGATTTATATGCAATTATCCTCAAGGCAAGTTTTGTGGAAACAACAATTGTGCATTGGCTGATTATTGTTCGTCATTTCCCAAAATGAATATCTCTTTTAAATCTCAGATGAAATACGGAAAATACAATAAAGTGAATGGTATTTGTAAAACTGAAGCAGAAAAAAAAGAACATCAGAAATTATATCAGCTATACAATAATCTTTTTGGTAATTTGAAAAATAAGAGAATTGCCTATAATAGAAAATATTATCAAGATAACCGGGAGCGTATTTTGAGAGATAAAAAGAAACCGGTATCTTATTCTTTGCTTTGCGTTCAACAATGCGAATACAGTTGTTATAACTGTCCGTATGATGATTGTATTATTCCTATTCCAAAAACGCGAAAAGAATATATGAATTTATATTATTCTGTTTTTCACGATAAACTGCTGAAACAAAAGTCTGTTTACCGTTTAGAACATAGAGCTTATTTAAACAATTTAGAAAAAATAAGAAATTACAAAAAGAAAGGATATATTATGAACGAATGTATTTTGAAAGAAACAAATAATCCTGAATATGAAAAATTCGAGGGTATCCACGGTCTTTTAACAATAATCAAAATTAATGGAAATGATTATATCAGTTTTATAAGCATTGACAGAGAATTTTCGTTTAGAGCTAAAATTGATAAGAGGCTGAATGATTTATCCAACCCGATATGTAAAGAAGCCTATTATAGTGATTATGACGGCTACGAATACACTTTTGTAAGCACGGTTAATCCCGGCAACCCTTTATGGGAAATGGAACATAACAACAACTTTATAAGAAATTAAAATAGAGGTTTATACAATGAAACAATGGAATGAATTAACATCCAAAGGCGGAAAAATGCAAAGGGTATGGCGAGCTGCAACAGATAATAAAATTCGCAAACCTATTGATAAATTGCTTGAAAATTACATAAAAACAAAAAATGCGGAACTTCTTGACAAGGCAAGAAATTATCTAATTGAACACAAATCGGATTTTTCTACTGAGAATCAGAAAAGAATAGATTATTTTTTGTCGTAATTTCAGCAGTAAATACAAGGAGAAATATTCTATGAACTTCGCAACAACAAATAAGATAAAAGGAATAATTATTCTTGCAATAACTTTTATTGCTTTGATAATAGCAACTGGATTTTTTGGGATTAGATATGCTGATATGAAGGATGAACTTAAGGATAGAGAGTCTTGCACAGAACATATAGAAACAATCGAACGATTACAAAATGAGCTCTCAGAATTACAAAATCAGCAAAAAGGCGCTGAAACAAATAACGAAACAAATATTAAAGAAAAAGCATTGTTTTATCTGAATACTTTTTACAGCGCAGATCAGGAAAAAAACATCAAACCTTTAATGACCGAAGAAGCCTATAAGAAGTTATATAGCACAGATACTTATCGTTGGACGCAAATTACCTCAGATTATAAAGTTACAATCAATAATCCAATAATTTATTATACTAAGATTTCTGATACTGAATGTGATGTCTTAATTTTTGCGGATTTTGATGTTGACAGTTTAAGCGGAAATACGTCATCACCTTTTATTTTTCATATTGAAATGATTTATGAAGGTGGTAATTGGTTAGTTTCGGATATTATTCAGAATACAACGATACAATTCAATAATTATTAAGGGAGAACTTATGAAGGATAAAAAGAAAGAATCCAAATTTCATATTTTAATAAGCAACCTGCTTAATTCTAAGCAATTTAAAAATTCAATTCTTATCGTGTTTATTGTAATTTTTGTTGGCGGTTATACAATTTTTTTCACATCACCGTTATATATGCCTACGGATTTTTCTGAGTATAAAATAACGGAATTAAATAAACCGCAGCAGCTGGATAACAATCATAGTTTTACAATTTCCCGGTGGCAATATTCAGAAGAACAACAAAGAATGGAAATTGAACTTGATATTCAAAACACAGCGTATGACGGTATCAAATCATATACATACAACGTGAGAACTGACCCGAGCTCACGGACAACAGTTACAAGAATAATTGAAGATTCATCGTTAGTAATTCTGCAAATTGATAATGTTTCAAGTAATTTTAAAATCTTATCGCTCCAAATTTCCTTACCCAATGATAACGATAACATTTTAAAATTATATACTAATCCAAAATCTGTTGAACAAGCCGATAATATTCAGATTCTTTCTCGTGTGGAATATCAAATTCAGAGGTTACAAAGAAATATAGTTTCTTATCAAGACACTATATCTCAATTAGAAAATGAGATAGCAACAAAAAAGGTCAAGATTTCTAATATCGAAGCACAAAATAAAGAATTAACAGAATCAAGATTTTATAAAACAAACGCTGAAATTCAACAGATAGACACACAGATACAAGATAATGTTTCTTTAATTGAAACAGAACAAAAGGCAATTCAAGAAATGAACGCAGAAATACTTGAATACCAAAATAAAATCACGTTAATACAGGAGCAGATTGCAGACCTTAAATAAAAATGTAATTCAAGTCCCGGTCAGCTGAGCGTTCGATCGGCTTCCTGAAGAACATTTTTTGAATTACAGGAGAGTGAAATGAGAAAACAATACAAACATTATGACCTTGACAAAATTAAGGAAATACCGATTACGGAAATACTTAATGACTTATATGGAATAGAAACTCAAAAAAAGGGAACACACCGGGCATTTTGTGATATTAGAGGTGAGAAAACGCCGTCTTGTTGTTTGTATCTTGATACTAATACTTATTGCGATTTTGGAGATGGAAACAGAGGCGGAAATGTAATAAATCTTGTTGAACAGTTATCAAATTGCGATTTTAACACAGCAATAGAGATGTTGGCCGAACATTATGGTATTGTACCTGAACAAGCCCAAAATAACTTATTACCTACAAATTCACAGTACGCTCAAATTGGGATTCAGGCAGATATGGCAACCAAAAATTTTCAATTTGATATTGAAAAATACGGTATCGAGCATACAAAAAAATTTGCCGAAAAATACAGAATGTCAGTTCAAGAATTATCTAAAAAAGAACCTCGTATTTATCATAATATGCTCAAAAACGTTGCGATTCCATTCATAAATACAGGACGACAGAATTATTACAGTAATCTTTATACCTCGTATTTATTATGTTCAGACCTTGGCGGTGAGCTTACTGGTGCTATTGTTGAGGAATTACAAAACGATATTAACGACCTTAATAAAATGGAAAGTATTATGCAGCGTGCAATTACAGATAATACTATGCTGAAATATACGGCTCATGAATACGACATTGAAAAAGACCTTAACGATATTATGAATGGAAATCTTGAATTTGAAATTGGAAATACTTCATATATGGAATTAAAAGCTAATTCCGTTAAGGTTCAAGAAAATCTCATTTATAAGAAAATTCCCTATAATAAATTTGTTAATTTAAGAGCTAACTTAGATTTCCCGGTTGCTGCATATGTTAATGGAGCAAAACAAGAGGTAAATGTAATAACTGCAAGTTCAAATAGACTGCGCTTGGAACAGTTAATAAATCCTAAATCTTCATCTTTTCAGATTGAAACAGCCCAAACACAAGACGAACAAATAAAAAAAACACCGGCCGCAAAACCTCAGCCTGCACAACAAAAATTTAATACGGTTGTTGTTAATATGTTTGCCGGGCCCGGCGCCGGAAAGACTACTTGTGCATGGGAAGTTGCAAGCGCATTAAAAAAGAAAGGGCTTGTTGTTGAATACGTATCAGAGGTAGCAAAAGAATATGTTTGGGATAACAATACTGAAATATTAGACGGTAGTGTAAAAAATCAGCGCCGATTATTAGAGGAACAAGATAAACGGGTACAACGTTTATTGGGCAAGGTTGAAGTTATTGTAACAGATTCTCCAATTTTACTTAATTCTATATATGTAAAGGAACCGGATGAAATCTTTAATAAAGAAGTAATCGGCAGATTTAAAAAGCAAAACAATTTTAATGTGTTTGTAGAACGCGGAAAAAAGTTTGAAACAGAAGGAAGAATTCATAATTATGATGAATCTCTCAAAATTGATACTCAAATACAGAATTTATTAAGTAATAACAATTTATATTATAAAAAATATACTTACCCGCAAATCAAACAGTGTATAGAAAATATCAATAGATATGTTCAAAAGTGCAATGGTAAACCAATACGGACAGATTTTCAAAAAGATTCTATATCGGCATATTGTAAAAAATTCTATATGCAGGAACATAACTTAAATAGAATACAGGAGGTAGTCAGATGATTTTGTTTGTCGGAGATGGCAGTCAGGGTTTTTTTCTTGAAGATATTTTATCTGACATAGAAGAAACAATATCATATACAGGATTAGTCCCATACATAGCCGAAGCTAAACAGTTAATGGCACAAGAAAAATTCAATTACATTGTAGTTGATATTACACAGTTTGTAGATAGCTGCTCTGATATATGCGCAGAACTTAATAATATCAAAATGAGTATGTCTATTCCAATTATCATTTTTGCACCGGGATTACAGTTGCAATCAGAAATTCTAACTTCTTTGAATAATATAGGCTTATCGCTGTTTATAACTGCTGTAACACCATCTAAGCAGCGCGAACAATTCCACACTTGTTTAACTCGTCCTAATACACCCTTAAATGAAATAAATGGGTTTACAGAGTCCCAAATTAAAAAACGTGAGCCGCCGATTGTTCGACAGAAGAATTACAAAACAATCTCGTTATGTGGCGCTTGCGAAAGAATTGGGACAACAACACAGGCTATTCAAATAATAAAATATTTGCAATTCAATGGATATAAAGCCGCTTACATTGAGATGAACAGCACAAAATTTGTTTTGAAACTTGGTGCCTTATATGAAGAAGCCGTATTTGATAAAACAGAATGTACTAAGATAACTTATAAGAACATCGACTTTTATTATTTGCAAGAGGAATTGTCAGATATTCTTAAAAAGAAATATGACTATTTCGTTTTTGATTATGGTAGTGCCAACGATCAATATTTTAATGCTATTTCATTTATCGAAAAAGACATTCCGATTATCGTTTGCGGCAGCTCACCAAGTGAATGGGATTCAACTAACGCCGTTATTGCTAAAATGCTATTACATGACGCATATTATATTTTTAATTTTTGCGATAAGTCTGAACATCAGGAAATACTTGACCTAATGCAAGAAAAAGCAAAAAAGACCATTTTTTCAGATTATGCGCCTGATTTTAGCTTGTTTACAGCCGATAGAAATAATCTTTACAAGCAAATCATCAAGCTGGAAAATCTGAGCGTCTCCAAACCGGCAAAAAAAGGACTTTTTAATTGGAAAAGGAACAAATCATATGGCAAAGTTTAATTACGGTCTGGTTAAAGAAATAAAAGCAGAGGAAAACAGAAAGCGAACTAAAGACAAAAAAGAAAAAATTAAAAGAGTTGTTGTAAACGGTACGCTTTCGCCTATTTCTTTTATTATAAGAAAAATAGCGACTATTATATTACTTATACTTGCTGCAATTGGATTGTTAGCGCTGATATATCCCCAAACGAGAACAGCCATGCATAATATCATTGTAGAACAATGGCAGCAAATTAAAACGCTTTTAAATATGTAATTCAAAATACAGTTCTCAAGCTCGAACGGCCAAGAATATTTGAATTACAAAACAAAATAAAGAAAGGAAATTAAAATGAAAGATAAATTTCAAAAAGACAATACCATCATAGCTTATATTGACGGTAAAGCAATCGTTGAGGACGAAGAAGGGGAACTCTATTATTGTGATATTCCCGAAGATTTTGTTACGATTGGCGAAACAATGTTTGAAAACGATTTAACGCCATTATCCGAACTGAGCATAATGGAACAATACAATATTAAATCTCAACTGTCGGAGGTATAAAATGGCATATCATAAATTAGATAAAAAGAAATATGCGGCCGAACAAAAAGAAAAATTGGATGAGCTGCACGCACGAATTACAGAAATCGGAGAAGGTTTTAATTTAAGCCCGGAAACATTGGCCGATTATTATTCTTTTGCCGGACGTTTCTACCAATACAGCCCACGAAATAATATGTTAATCTACGATCAAAATAAACACGCTACTTTCTGTGGCAGTTATAAGTATTATCAAGATCAGGGTTATAGCGTTAAGGCAGGAGAACACGGACTTAAAATTCTTGTACCTGTAACAACAACACTTTTTAAGGTTTCTGAGAATGAATGGAAGAAAGTTTCCGAAGCGACTAAAGAGGAAAAAGAAAAACTCAAACGAAAAGAATTTGAAACCCGAATGGTTCAGAATTACAAGATCGGTTCGGTATTTGATATTTCTCAGACTACTATTCCACCGGAAGAATATCCTAAGTTTTACTCCGTGGGTTACAAAAGTGAACAACACGCTACTATTTTTGAGGGGGTTAAAAACTACTGCGAAAATGAATTGAATTGTCCTGTTAAAATGGCTAATTTACATTCTATCGGATTACAAGGACATTATTTACCGTTTGAAAACAAAATCGAACTTAATGAAATCCTTGAGGATTCCAAAAAGCTCGAAATTGCATTACATGAAATGGGACACGCTATTATGCACTCAGACGTGTTTAAGGAGCTGCCACGTGAGCAGATCGAATTTGAGGCCGATTCCATAGGTCTTATGTTTAGCTCACATTTCGGTTTTGATTTTGCTGAAACGCAAAAATTCCATTTAGCCCAACAATACCGGGCAATGAAAGAAGGTAACGAGGAAGCAGTTGAAAATAATAAAAAGGAACCATTCGATGTGAACAAAATTCTTAATAATGTTTCAGAGACTTATTTTGAACATATCGAAAAACTGTCTGATTATGTAAATGTTTCTTTGCTTAAGGATAAGGTATCTACTATAGATAAACGTTTTCGGGATGAAAATGGTAAACTAAATAATTCAATAGAAGAAATTGCAAAACAAACGCAAGACGAAGCTGATGAATATTACAAAAACGGAGAAAAGTATATGATAGAAGGGGAAGTTAAACCTTTTATCTGTACGCGCTGGCAGGAAAACGGTGATAATCATATTCGTTTTGACGCTTGCTATGAAACTAAAACCGGCACAAATCATTTATATTGTGCCCCGGAGAAAATGGGTACATTTCTCCCGGATGTAGCAACAAATAATTCAGCAATTATAAAATTGGATTCATTGCAAGAATTAAATTCAGCTAAGAATAACTCAATTCAAAATTATTGTAATAAAGTGGCTGATAAATCATCATTGCGTGTATCAGCAGATTTAACTTTGTAATTCAAAAACAGTTCTGCAGAGCGTTCATCAGACGAGCTGCAGGCCGGGTCTTGAATTACATAATAATATTATTGAGCCTGAATAACGGTCAGAGCCTACAACACACGGCGACAAAGTGTTGTAGGCTCTTTTCTACGCCATTTTTCGCCGTGATAAAAGAAAGGTGTAGAAAAAATGAAAAAATTACTTTTAGGCGGCTCTCCGTGTACGTTTTGGAGTATTGCGCAAACACAACATCGTGAAATTACCGCAGAAGGAGAAGGCTGGGAACTTTTTAAAAACTATTTAATAGCGAAAAAAAAATTTAAACCCGATTTTTTTCTGTATGAAAATAATAAGAGTGCAGCACTTCCAATAAAACAACAAATCTGTCATGAGCTTGGCGCTGATTTGATTTATATTAACAGTTCGCTTGTCAGCGCTCAAAACAGAGAACGGTTTTATGTTTGTAATTGGATTAACGAACAGCCTAAAGAACGCCACATTGTACTAAAAGATATATTAGAAGGTGGTGTCCCTTGGAATGATAAATCTTATTGTCTCACAGCGTCTTATGGCGGCGCTACATTATCTAATACACTCGACAGAAAACAACGAACAATGATAGCTGAACCGGTTATATATGATACGCCGCGCAGATTAGGAATGTTTGGAAATAATAGTCAAACAAACCGCATTTATTCCATATATGGAAAATCTCCTTGTATTTGCACCGGTTCCTATAACGGTTATGTTGCCTATGACAAGCGCCACAACAAAGAATACCCGGTATATGAAGTCAAGGACGGAGTTATTATTGTTAAAAATAAAAAATGCAAAATTAGGCTTCCTGACGGCTTGTATATAATAAGAAAACTTACTCCTTTAGAATGTGAGCGATTACAAACTATGCCGGACAATTATACAGCAGCAGTCAGCAACACCCGGCGTTACAGAGCCCTGGGAAACGGCTGGACAGCCGAAGTTATTATTCATCTGCTCAAAACAGGTCTTGCAACTGTTTCTCGTAATGAAAAGCTTATCGTTCTATCTATGTATGACGGTATCGCCACCGGGCGTTACTGTCTTGATAAACTCGGCTTTAATAATATTACTTATTATGCTTACGAAATCGACAAATACGCTATTAAAATAGCCCAGAGCAATTATCCTGATATTATAGAAATGGGTAATGCTTTTGATGTCAGAAATGATGAATGGCATTTAGATATAAATTGATGTTTGTAACTCAAATATTCTTGGCCGTTCGAGCTTGAGAACTGTATTTTGAATTACATATTTTTGTGCCTGCGATTTTTTCCTGCGCCATTAAAAAAAGAGAGGTACAAAAATGAAAAAATATAATATTATTTATGCTGATCCGCCATGGCAATATCAAAGAAGCAAAGTACAGGGATCGGCAGAACAACATTATCCTTGTATGAGTATAAAACAACTCTGCTCTTTATCAGTAAATGAAATTGCGGATAAAGATTGTGTTTTATTTTTATGGGCTACTTTTCCAAAATTGCCGGAAGCATTGCGTCTTATTGACGCTTGGGGTTTTAATTATAAATCGATAGGTTTTTTATGGTTGAAACAGAATAAAAAAAATCCCACTTGGTTTTATGGCCTTGGATTTTGGACACGCGGCAATGCAGAGATTTGTTTACTTGCTACTAAAGGACGTCCACATAGAAAATCAAATAAAATACACCAATTTGTTATTGCGCCACTTCGAGTACATAGTCAAAAGCCGGATATAGTACGAGATAAAATTATAGAACTTATGGGGGATTTACCCCGAATAGAACTGTTTGCCCGACAGAAAGTTGACGGTTGGGACGCATGGGGAAACGAGGTCAACTCCGACATTTCACTACATGGGGGTGTCGGTAATGAATAAAAAATACAATATTATCTATGCTGATCCGCCATGGCAATATAAAGTTTATTCTAAAAAAGGTGCTGGCCGTTCTGCTGAAAGCCACTATCCTACTATGAATATAGATGATATTTGTAATCTTCCAATATCGGAGATTGCCGATAAAAATGCAACACTTTTCCTTTGGGTAACGTTTCCTAATTTAAAAGAAGCATTTGATGTTATCAAGGCGTGGGGATTCACTTATAAAACTGTTGCATTTACTTGGATAAAGCAAAATAAAAGAAGTAATACTCTTTTTTGGGGAATGGGGTATTGGACACGTGCCAATGCTGAAATCTGTTTACTTGCCACCAAAGGGACACCCCAACGAAAATCGGCAGCCGTACATCAAGTAATCATCAGCCATATTGAACAGCACAGCAAAAAACCTGATGAAACACGAGACCGAATTGTGCAGCTTATGGGAAACTTACCCCGAATAGAACTGTTTGCCCGGCAAAGAGCTAAAGGGTGGGACGCATGGGGAAATGAAATAGATTCTGATATAGAATTTATTTCGATTGACAAAAATTAAAAAAGGTGATAAAATAAAAACAAGGAAACAAGGAGCATTGTTTCCTTGTTTGAATAATATGTATAAAGGAAGTGAAAACTATGAGTACAATGGTTAGAGGTGATATTATGCAGAACTCGCAAAGAATCCGTATAACAAGTAAGAGGCAGCTTACAATCCCTAAAGCATTTTTTGATAGCATTGGATTTGACAAACAGGCCGAATGTATTATGCGCGGAAACGAAATTGTTATAAAGCCTGTTTCCGACAACTCTGGGTATTTCGCTAAACAAATATTAGCAGACCTTGTGGCACAAGGGTATAGCGGTAATAAGCTCATTGAAAAATTTGACGAAACTCAAAGTAAAGTAAGACCGGCAATTGAAAAAATGCTTATAGAGGCCGACAAAGCAGCGGCAGGAGAAATCGAGAGTTATTCCTACGATGATATTTTTAATACAGAGTCGGAGGAATAAACAAAATGCTTAATGTAAAAATTCTTCCACCGGCGGCGAAGTTTATTAAAAAAATAAAAGATAACAAACTTAAAAAAATGTATCAAGACGCTATTGATACAATTTGTCGCGATCCTTACGCCGGAACAGCAAAAACAGGTGATTTGTCCGGTGTTTACGGCTATGATATTTATTATAACAAGACTAACTATGAATTAGCCTATACTATCAGATATGAAAATGAACAAATTATCGTTGTAATAATGGCCGGTACGCGCGAAAACTTTTATAACGAATTGAAAAGGTACTGGAATCCGTAAGCAAAAAATAGGGGGTGTCAATATTGACACCCTTTGTTTTTTAATCTCCACGAATTTAACATAATTATATTATGTTAAATTGAAAAATACGCAAAAACAACGGTATAAAGCCATTTTTCAATGATTTAAAAATTCTTGTTGATTTTGAATTTAACATAATATATAATATTTATAAATTATGTTAAATAGGTGATATGACTATGGAATATGTTCAGCCAATAAGAGATCGCAAAAAAATTGAAGCAATGAAACACTATTTAAAAGGTAAATCAATAAGAGATTATCTACTATTTGTTATGGGTATTTCGTCAGCTCTACGGGTATCTGATATATGTACTATTCGATTAAAACAAATATGGAATGGAAAATCCGTACCGGATTTTATTTCTTTGCGTGAACAGAAAACGGGCAAGGCTAAATTATTCCCTATTAGTAAAAATTTAGAAAAAGCAATACACGAATATATAAAATACTATAATCCCTCTAATCCAGATGAATTTGTATTTAAAAGCCGCAAAGGAACTAACACGCCCATTACAAGAATCAGAGCATTTCAAATAATAAAAGACGCTGCTAAAGCTGTTGGTATTAAGGATAACATAGGTACACACTCAATGCGAAAGACTTTTGGATATTGGGCTTATAAAGAAGGATATGACATAAGTTTGTTATCTGAGGCATTCGGACATTCCAGCGAACAAGTAACACGTCGTTATATTGGCATTACACAAGATGATGTTTCGGAAATTTATATCAATTTAAATTTATAAAAAAGTGTTTTTTCTCTTGACTTTATGCTACTTTTGTAGTATAATGTAATTAAAGAAAAACGAAAGGAAATAAAAAAATGAAAACATTTTCAATTTTCAATGTAAAAGGTGGTGTAGGTAAAACCTCAACTGCCACAACAATTTCACATTTATTAGCGACTGAACATCAGAAAAAGGTATTACTTGTTGACCTTGACCCACAGAGCAATTCAACTACTTTATTCAGCAATAAAAAATTAGATATTATTTCTTTATTAAAGCGTGTTTTTATTCAAAACGATTTATCCGCTTTAAAAGCCTACCCCGCAACAGTTGGCGACCTACTTCTTGACAGTTCACTTGATGTCAAATCTGTTATTCAAAAAACACCCTATGACAACTTAGATATTCTCCCGGCATTTCTTGATTTAGCAGAAATCGAAGAAAAATTAAAAGCAGATATTCGTACACCGCAGCAACTTCGTTTAAAAGCACATCTCGATAAAGTTGCCGACCAATACGATTATTGTATTCTTGACCTCAGCCCTTCAATTAACATTATCAATATTAACGGATTAGCAATTACCGATTATGTTTTAACACCTTTACGTTGCGATCTATGGGGAATTGCCGGTTATTGTATCGCAAAAAATTTAATAAACACTGTTTCCGCATACAATCCAAAATTAAAATTAGGTGGCTGTTTCTTTGTTCAGTTTCAAGGAAATAATTCAATTGCAAAACAAATGCGAGAATTTATGCTTACCGTAATGAAAGAACAGTACATTGATATTCCGATTCGTAAGAGTGTAAAGGTTGAAGAAATGACATACGAGCATAAAGCGTTGGCAGATTACGCAAAAAAAGCTACTGCTACAGACGATTACAGAAGGCTTGTAAATTACCTTATTGAAAAGTATTAAAGAAAAAAGGAGTGTTTTAAAATGGGAAAATTTAATTTAGGCGGTGCGCTCGGCAGCGACTTACTGAACGAAACAAGTAAGGCTATGAGAATTTCGCAAGATTTTAATGTTATTCCGATCGATATAAATTTAATTGACCCCTCAGAAGATAACGAGGGTATGTCGCTTGATGATATTGAAGAATTAGCGCAGTCTATCCTTGATAACGGATTAGACCAAAACCTTGTTATTATTCCGGCTGATAATGGCAGATATAAATGTTTAAGCGGCCATAGACGCAGATTAGCTTTATTGAGTTTAATTGAAAAGGGACACAATGAATTTTCAAATGTTCCTTGTCTTATTAAAAATATTGATGACGTTAAATTTAATATTAGTCAGCATGGTAAAGAAAAATTTGCTTTGCTGACAACCAATATTCAGCGCAGAAATAATACTGTTGCAGATAATTTAAAACTTATGCAGCTTGCGGATGAAGTGTTTGAAGAAATGAAACAAGCCGGTGAACCGGTGGGAAAGCGGAGAGAATGGATCGCTCAGACTTTAGGTGTTTCTGCTTCTACTGTTCGTGATTTAACAGCAATAGACAAAAAAGCTACAGAAAAAGTAAAACAAGCGATTGAAGAAGATAAGGTACCTTTAACAGTTGCTACTGAAATTGCACAGCTCCCCGAAGAACAGCAAGACAAGTTAATTGAAGAAAAGAAAGAAGAAACACCGTTAAGCGTATCAGATGTTAAGGAATTTGTTGAAAAGGAAACTAAGAAAAAAATAGTAGCTTCAACAGAAGAAAAGCCGAAAAAATCTGATGTTTATGCCGTTGGGCTTGAACAAGACGCTGATGAATTTATCAATAAATTAAAAGCACAAAAGAAAATCCGCAAAACTGCTTACCTGAAAAAAACCGATTATGATAAAGTCATAATTGCTCAAGGTATTATCTTTAAACAATTAGAAAAAATTGAAAAGATTTTAAGAGACAACCAAGCTGAATCTTGAAATCACCGCAGTGCAGAGCCGTATAATTTCTTTGATACTATGTATAACATCTTTATTACCTATGACTTGCCGGTTCTTTGTAACCGGCAAGATAAAGAGTTAGTTTACCTTGTATTTATCAATGAAACCAATTATAAATATGGTGCTGTTCCATGCAAAACACAGGATAAATCAAAAATTCTTGCTTTCGTTGAAGAAATGAGAAAAGAACATCATTGTATATTTACATTTAAAAACACAGCAGAATTAAATAAGTTTTACAAATAATAAGGGTTGTCCCGAAAGAAAAGGAGCTGTAATGTATGAGTGTATTCATATATCAAAGTGCGTCAATGTCAATGGCAGCTTAAAAAAATTTTATCAAAAGCAATAAAAATAATGTAACTCATCAGACGGGCTGCAGCTCGTCTGATCGGATTCCTGAAGAATAGCTTTTGAATTACAAAAGGAGTGTTTTATATGAAAGATTTTGATATTTACGATTACGCAGAAGATAGGAAAATATCAATAGACGAATTTTTTGACGATGAAACAGAAGAAGATATTGAATATTACATTGATTTAAAAATTCACCTTATTATCGAAGAAATGAATAAAAACGCTTCATATAAAGATATAGAAAAGACGTTGTTAGATAGTGAAGTTTTCTTTGACGAGAATTTTTATAATGAAATTAAAAAGAGCAATCTATCAAATGAAAAAATTTATGAAGTAATATATAACAAGGTAAAGTCTTATGAAGCAAATAAATCCGAAAACAATTAAGCAAGGGGATGTTTTGTTAGTTGACTTCCCTTATAATGATAAAATAGGTTCAAAGCGGCGCCCTGCCGTTGTAAGCAGGGTCAAAGACAATCATATTTTTATTGTCAAAATTACATCTCAAATAAAAAATCATCCTAACAATATAATGATTGGAAATATAACTTCTGCCGGATTAAATAAAACAAGCCAGCTTCAATGCAACCGTGAAGTTTGTATAAACAAATATTCAAAAAATATATTGGCACAATTAGGAAATTTAGATCAGCGTGATTTTATAAATATGACTAATAAAATTAGTGAAATTCATCTTAGGCACGCTGTTAAAAGGTCTGAAAACTCAAATAGTGCGATTAAACAATATTGCGAAAACAAATATAACAATAAAACATTGATGAATCGCAAACACGATAAAGAAAAAGAAAGAGGTCGGTAAAATGAGCTTACCAAAAGAACAGGTGGCAGTTTTTTTTAGCGAAGAAGAATTAAAAAAAGTAACTGAATTAAAAGAAAAAAGCGGTATGAGCTATAAAGCCATTTTAAATAAAGCACTCACCTATTATTTGGAAAATGATTTACCATATATTAAATCACAATATATTTTTTATTCTACTATTGGCGCTGAAAGAAAAAAAAGAAAACAAATACGCTTGGATAATGAAACTAATCAGCTTTTATCAGATTTTTGCTTGCAAAACAATTATTCAAATTCTTCTGTTGCAGCACAAGCAATACTTGCTTTTATAAATGATAAAGGAGATGATTTCATTTAATGAATACATTTTTTAAGAGGTGTCAATATTGACACCTCTTTTTATTTTTTTGAAAAAGTCCTTGACATTATGCTACAAATGTAGTATAATGTATATAGTAAGTGATGACCTTTTAATATGTTGTGATTACTTATTTTTGGATTGATTTTTCAATCACAATATTAAAAGGAGTTGTTTTTTATGAGAGCAATTATCAAAGAACCTTACAAAAAGGCGGTAATTAAAGAAATTGAGCCGGGCCTTAAACCTTTGCAAAACTTAGTCGGTGGTCTGATTGAAAATGTTTATGAACTTGAAGAACAAAATATAAACATCTGGATCAACGAAGAAGGAAAGTTAAATGACCTTGCCCCCAATTTTTTAATCTACAACATGCAAGATGTTGTAGTCGGAACAGCGGTGTTCGTAGGTTATAACTCAGAGGACGGTTCTGATATGCCGCTAACAGATGAACAAATTGATATTATAAAAGAATATCTCAAAAAAGCTGATTTAATCAATTTGTTTATCTAAATAAAAGGTTTGCGGTCATCCTTAAACCGCAATTTTTAATTAAAAAGGAGCTGCTTATATGTCAATAGAAGAAATGGATTATGAAATTAAAAATTTTATCGAAGAATACAGGGGAACAGCTATCGGAGATAGCATATATAATAAACGCTGCAATACTAATGATACTGATTTCGACCGTATTCAAGATATATACAATGAAGTTATTAACTTTTGAAAGGAATTAAATACTATGAAAGAAAAAAAGACAGTTCAGAAGTCTATAAGAATGACACCACGCGTTGATAATTATGTAAATTCATTTCCCGGTGAAGGCTTCAACGAAAAATTTGAAAACCTTGTTTTATTCGTTATGGAACATGAAAACAATATCCAAAAGAATATAGGCAACGCAAACCAACACCTTATATCGCTGAATAATTTAATTGAAAATAAACGCGAAATACTTTCAAAACTGCAACGAATAGAAAATCAGGTAAATTGCCTTTTAAATCAGATAGGAGATGTAAAATGACAATACAAAGTGAAATTGAAAAGCTGAGAAAACCCATAGATAATATAAAAGATTTGCATTTAGCCGGACAAATAGGTATTATGCTTGAACAGTTTTCTACCGATGAACTTTATCAATACGTCCGGGACAACTTACACTGCAATACATATCTTCGTTCTTGGCTTGAAGATCAGATAGTTGCAGCAGAAATTAACTTAAGAAATTATAAAAAATAAAGGGGTGTCAATATTGACACCCCCATTTTTATTAACTGTAATTATTCCAGGTACTCTTAAATGTTTGACCGCTTAATCCACTCGGTGTTGCCAAAGTACGATTTCCGTCTTTTGATTTCATAATAATTGATTCAGTTGTTAAAGAACCTAAATTTGCCCAGGTACTTGTAGTACGGAACACCTGGCAATTAGTCCAATTAGTTGTTCCGTATTTAGTTAAGGATGCAGTATTACCGCCCACCGAGGGTGCTTCGTTAATAAAATCTGCCGTTGTACCGTCGTAAAACTCTGAAGCTGAAATATTTACTATAACGGATTGACTTGTACCATTAGTATTATTTGCAACATAAGCATTAAATTTATTATTTGCACGTTGGAATGAACAGTAAGTATGAATACGATCACCAGGGCGAATTGTTACCTTTGAAAATCTAATTTCTGGATTAGGATGAGATGGACTTAAATATTCGTACCACGCATAATAATTTCTACCGCCGCCAGAAGTATTCATTGCTGTACCCGTTTGAACAAGTTTTCCGCTATTATATCCGCCTAAACCTACCCACGTACTTTCATAAGTATTATTTGCACAACCGGACTGAATAGTCGGCTGCACAAAATCACCTTGTACTTGTGCAAAAGCATTTGTGCCGCCTTTTGCTACATAGCCGGACCAATTTGTTGAGTACGAATTTCTTATATCAGATGAACTGAATGTAGTCAACATATTGGGAACGGGTATATTAGCACCGTGAACTCTGTCCGTCTGTTCAATTTCAGGAATCGGAGTGGTTTTGTATGCTGCCATATTTTCTTTCCATTCAGTCAGTTCCTCTTTATCAACTGGTCGAGGTGGGAAACCGTATGTTTCAAGTGTTTCATCACTGGCCGTTAACGGATTAAATCCCTCAGGTGGAACAGGAAAATTGTTTTCAATTCCGTCAATGACGAATGTATAAATTTTTCCGCCGTCTGGTAATTCCGTAACATAATCATATTTTAATGTTTCCGCATTATCTGTCGTTTCTGCAAAAGCAGTAAAGTACAGTTTACAAGGGACTACACAGGGTAGGTATCTGACGGGAGGGGTTCCA
>OHMG01000119.1_pt1 | contig 44244 bp, 52 predicted proteins | sample 1569281 | NCBI WGS metagenome assembly OHMG01 (sample SAMEA3879581, study PRJEB24766) | human gut metagenome | biome: human-associated habitat; feature: feces | place: USA | collected 1985/1987 | reverse complement strand
CTCCCCCGCCTTTCCGCTCATTTCATCCAGATAGCGCCGCAGCTCGTCGATCTCGCTCTGCGCGAGCGGCTTTTCCGCCGTCAGCGCCGCAACAAAGCTGCCCAGCGAGCCGCCGTAGAGCCGCTGCAGGACGCTTCGGCTGTCGAACTCGCGGTACTTCTCCTGCGAAACGAGCGGCGTATAGAAGTTGCTGCGTCCCTCGCGGCGCGCGCTCAGATAGCCCTTGTCGCACAATCGCGTGAGATAGGTGTTGATGGTGTTGACGCTCCAGCCGTGGGACGCCAGCGCGCCCTCGATGTCGCCGCGGCTGACCTCCCCGCCGTGCGCCCAGACCGCCTGCATCACGCTCAGCTCGGCGTCCGGCAAACGTTTTCTGCCGTCCATGCAAAAGCCCTCCCGATTTTACTACAAAAGACGTTTTTCCATTTATACTACGTTCGTCGTAATTTGTCAAGCACCCGATTTGACGGAAAATTGCCGCGGCTCTTATCCTCTCCGCCGCATTTTATCCGGTGTAAAAAAGTTGAAAAAAGGTCTTGACAGCCGTCCCTCCCTATGCTATACTTTCCATTGTTCCGAGCGCGAAAGCCTTGAACCGATGGGGGTTTAGCTCAGCTGGGAGCCCGGTTGAAGCGGTAAACAACCCCCGCACTAATTGAATAAGAAATTACTCAGCGCACCCCTTACATGGGGGTATAGCTCAGCTGGGAGCGCAAGCAACCGGGTGTGCTCCCCCGTAACGGAGAGCAAAGTCAAAAAATTGAATAGCTCAGAAATCCAGCAAAATCAAGGGTTTCTGGTAACATGGGGGTATAGCTCAGCTGGGAGAGCGCTTGAATGGCATTCAAGAGGTCAGCGGTTCGATCCCGCTTATCTCCACCAAAAACAATGACTCACACAGACCAAATGTGTGAGTCATTGTTTTATCCATACGAAAATACAAAGAGGACGGACACCTGATTCCCTTCCCCCCGGAGAAAAACCAATATAGTTATTGAAGCAGAGATTCAATGATAGAATCTCCGCTTTTTTGTTGTCATCCCAACAGATGGAAAAAAGAAATAAGGTGTAACCATTGAGAAAATTTTTTGAAGAACTTTCCCGGCGCCTGAGAGAAGGCGGAGTTGAATCATCCAATGTGGAGGATAGGCGGCTGGAGATTTTCCTCCATGGTCAGCCTGTCCTCTTTGTTTCTCCAGGAAACGATGTGTTCCTTTTTCCTGCCGGAAGCAATAATCCGGAGGCCAGTGAATTGTACCACAGAGTCGCACAGACCGCAGATGAAGTGTACACTTATGTTGAGGCGGTTCAAATTGCGCCCACTCTTCATATCAGCGGTCTGAGCGAAAAATTCCATCTGCTGGCGGATTTTGGCGGCGCAGTGCTGGCTGGCCGGGAGTTGGAAAATGGCTGGGGCTATCAGTTTGTCACTTGGATCTGGGACTATAACAGAACCGGTGTGAGCTACGGACATTATTATGATGAAGATTTTTGCGGGGCCAAGCAGGATTTTGCCGTCCGCTCCGGGCTGATCTCCAAGACCCAGCTTTTCTCACCGGAGGAACTGACTGAACTCTACCGGGCCACAGACTACCTGCTGGATGAAGGTCCGGAGTTGGAAGATGGCCAGCTCAAAGTCTTGCAGACTGCAAGGACGAAGATCGAATACATTGTCCCAGATCTGGCGGACAGACTGGAACAGGGACAAGCGCAGGAACCACAAATGGATATGTAACATCAAAAAAGCGGGAGCCGCGTCTGCACACACTGTGCAGCATAAGCGGCTCCCGCTTTTTTGTTTCGAAAGAAGGAGTGTGCCATGACAAGATATTTCGCTCAGGATACCCCTCGAGCCGGTCTGGAGCATATGATGATGAGCGTCCCTGGCTTCCAGAAGCGCGGCGGCGGGATGATGATCCTCAGCCGCTTCTGCTACAAGCCGGAGGATGTGGATTGCCGGTACTGCCTGCATTACCGCCGCCGATCCTGTCAAGTCCACACCTGTCCGTATATCGCGGAGCGGTTGAAGTCTGGCGCGATTGAGTACCTGGATTTGATTCTGGAATATTTCGGACACATCCCTCATGCCGGCCTGCACAAGAGGATTCAGGCTGTGGAACACTGGAGTGGGCCGGATCAGGCAGTCCTGCACACAGTGTCCGTCCACCTCAGAAGCCGCTTTGCGGACAGGGTATGGGATGACGCGCCTCCTGGCTATCTGGCGGCGCTCTATCTTCTCACCTCAAAGGAGCGGCTCTGGCAACCGGCGCTCTCCGCTCTTTCACACGATTCCATTGATTTCAGCCGCATCGTATCCAAACCCCATGGATTTGCGATACAGGATTACCCCGTCTTTTATTCCGCCAGACGGCTGTATGACCTGAAGTCACCCATGGAGGCAGAAGATCTGGCACACCCAAAACTGGTGAGTGATCTGGACTTCCACAATATTATTTACGCAACCCTGATTGCCAGATATGGAAAGGCGGTCATAGATGCGAGTAAGGAGGCGCCAGAATGGGCTATGTGCTGAAAGCGGTACTGAGCAGCGCTCAGCACCCAGAATATGGGCAGATCACAATTCCGTTCCCTGTCCCTGATGAGGAATATGACTGCATGATAGAACTGCTGGAGCCACTCGAAATCGGTGATGCGCTCCAGCAGGATTGCCGGGTGGATGAATTGGACAGCTTCTATACTGTGCTGAACAGACTGGTTGGCTCATTGGTCAATTTTGATGAGTTGGACTATCTGGCCAAACGGCTGGACAGTTTTGATGACGGTGAGGCTGCCCAGTTCCAGGGAATGGCCTGCAAATTGGGCGTCTCAAATATAAAGGATTTCATCAATCTGACCTTTTGCTGCCAGCAGGCCACGGTCATCACAGACTTCTCCGACCTGGACGCCATTGGGCGGCAGCACTACATGACGCTGCAGGGCGGGAGCTGTGGAATAGAGGAGTTAAATCAGCTGGATGGCCACAAGTTTGCCCTGGACCTGATCCTCAATCATACCGAGGGAAGAATTACCCCTTATGGCGTGGTCTATGACAACGGGATGAAACTGGAGCAGCTCTATGACGGCCGCCACTTCCCCTGTTACCACTACCAGCCGAATCTGCTGGCGGTAGGGCTTTCCTCCCGGCAGGAGCCGGAAAATACAGATCAAATCACTTGGCTGCTCCTGCCCTGCTCCGAGCAACAGCTCCAGCGTGGAATTGCACGCTCAGGCGTTAACATCCACGATGCCCGCATCTGGTATGAGGACAGTCTGCTTCCATCCGAGGTGGAGGAGGTCCTGGAGGGACAACGGGAGGATCTATTCGCGCTGAATGATATGGCGACGGCCATCGCCGCACTGTCTGATTTGGAACAGAAAAAGTTGACGGCGGTCATGGAGATGGCCAAGCCGGAGTGTGCCGGCGAGATACGTGAACTGGCCAAAAATCTGGAGCTGTTTGAGTTTGCACCCAAAGTCCGCACTCCCGCCGAATATGGCAGATACATGATCCAGGATTCCGGCCATTATGAATATGACCCCAATTTGGAGGAGTTCTATGATTATGAGCGTTATGGCAAACTCCGTATGGAGCAGGAAACGGGAGCCTTCACGGAGAAAGGATATGTGGCCTACTGCGGCACATTGACAGTGGAGGAACTGATGGCCGGCGGTCCGACAGAGCAGCACCAGCGGGAACAGGAATTTCAGATGGGAGGAATGTAACGATGATTCTGTTGACTCTGAGCCGGGGAAAAGGAAAAGAAACTGTCCGTCTGCAGCTGCCCGCCAGTCCCGCTGAGATTGGGGAGGCATTTGCCTCCCTGGACAGAATCAGCCTCGATACCACAGCCACCGCCATCCTGGATGTGAGCAGCAATGTACCGGTCCTTTACCAATGCCTGTACGATGTGGATGTGGAAGATTCGGAGCAGTTTCAAAAACTACAAAAACTGGCGGAACGCACAGAGGCACTTTCTCCGGCGAAAGCCGCCATCTTTTCCGGGGCATTGGATGCGGAGCATGTCTGGAACTTGGATGGGGCCCTTACTGTGGCGGACAGGCTGGATGAGTATATGCTCGTCAACAATGTGTCGTCTGATTCAGAATTGGGCATCTACCTTGTGAACAAAGGGATCACACCATTTCCGAATCGCTTCAAGCCCTATATCAATTATGCCCGTGTGGGGGCTGAATACCGGGAAAAGCATGGCGGAGCATATTCCAGCGGCAATTATGTGCAGAAAAAGACACCTGAACTTTTGGAGAACGAGACATTGGACGGCGTTTTCCGGATATGGATGGAAAACCCCTGCCCTGTTCGTGTACAGAGCGAAACAGCGCAGATCACTCTGCCTGCGACCTTTGAGCAATTGGAGAGCGCCAGACAACTTCTGGGAGTGGACAGCCTCAATATGGCGAAACTCGCTCGGGTGGAGGCCCTGCGGCCTTATCTGGGGGAATATCTTCCTCTCCAGGGGATGGATCTGAGACTGGAGCAATTGGACGAGTTGGCGGAAAATATCCGGATAATGGACCAGGAGGATGGCGCATTGCTGAAATACCTCTCTGTCCTTGAGGTGGAACAGCCGGCAACGCTCCAGGAGGCTTTGAGGTTTTCCATTGAACTGGATGACTACGAGCGTGTACCGGACGATCCGGAGGAATATGGCAAGCAGGTGCTGGAGCGGATCGGGGCGGACGAGGAACTGATCTCTACCCTCGATGGCTTTACGGATTTCGAAGCAATGGGCAACTTTTATATGCGGGAGGATGGCGTGAGAAGGACCGAATTTGGCCTGCTCCGAAAGCTCAGTGATCCGTTCCCTGAAGTACAAGAGGGGCTGCAGATGCATTAATCCCTGTACGCAGATACAAGATACGCTGTGGAACCAGTACGAGTGGGAAAACACTATGAATATGGGAGGGATTAAATGAGCATTAACATCTGGACAGACTCCATGCAACACGCAGAGTTGCTTGGAAAACCCGTGCTGTTCACCAACTGGCTGATTCAGCGGGATATCATTCCTGATGGGTGGTACTGCTATGACCTGCGGGGGACACATAAATCTCCCAGCACCCGAACCACTCTGGTGGATCATGCCGCTGACTATCATGCAGGAACCGTACTTTCTCCAATCCCTTTAAAGCATGAAGGTACTGCTTCGCGCCGGGTCAACGGCACATTTTATCTGCTGGGAGAAGAACTAACGCTGGAGCAGTTTTGCGAGGAGCATGATCTGGCCTACCCCCAGGATAATCGTGAGTTTGTACTGCGCCCCGCCTCCTTGGATGAGGCGGGGCTGTTCTATTCCGAAGAAAAGCTGGACGAGGCACTGGGTACTGTAGGCCACCTCCGCATGGATTTCGGCCATGGTGAGAAGGAGTTCTGGCACACCTGGTGGCCCCATAACGAGGATAGGTTCAACACCCCGGAGTTCAAAGAGGTGCTGCAGCGATTTGTGGACGACCTACGTCAGACTGGACTCCTGAAGAATCTGGGGGCCATGGACGCCTACTGCTGGCAGCATGGCGGCTCCATCACAGAGGACCGCAGGAGTTATGGCTATATTGCGGAAACAGAAAATTACCGTTTCTGCCTACGCTGTACTCCCTTCCCCGGCGAGTATCAGGGGTACCTCTATTGCTATGATCTTTGCCAGCAGGAGATGTACCGGCAGGAACACCCTGTGGTGGGTCGGGTAACCTTCGCCAGCGGCGAACAGCAGGAGTTCACGGATTCCAAGGCGTTGCTCCAGACCATCCGGGAGGAACTGCCCTTCCGCAGCACAACCGGCTTCCGCTTTGAAACGCTGACAGACGATCCGGAGGTCAAGAAAGCGGTAGACGATATCCTGTTGGATTTTGCCGGTGAGGACAATTCACGCCGTACCTGCAACTATGGACTGACTGAAACTGGGAAGCAGGCTCTTAGGAAAGCCGCAGATCCCAGCATTCCCCACACCTATGCCTGGTTTGTCATGACGGACACCAATACCCCGCAGGAGGTAATCAGGCAAGATCTGACTCTGGAGGAAGCAATCCAAATCTACCAGGACAGCAATACCAGTGAGAAACGGCTGGGCGTTACTAAGGACGGTATCGCCACAGTGGACTTTGTTCATTTCCAGAGCGGTGAACAGCAATTCTTTACGGATCACGAAAAACTGGAAAGCTTCCGGTCGGACCTCGTGGTGGCGGAGGCGATGGAACGGCTCTATCAACAATTAAATCAGCCGGATATTGGGATTAGAATGGGAGAGATGTAAATGCAAAGCGTACCGAGAGAGTGGCTGGACTTCTTGCGGCAACAGTTCCCCAAGGATTCCCGCATCCAACTCACAGAGATAGGCGGTAATCCCCGGCCCATTTCCCCCGGCAGTACCGGGAAACTGGATTATATCGACGATGCCGGGCAATTCCATGTAAAGTGGGACAATGGATGTACCCTGGCTCTGGTGCTGGGAGAAGACCGATTCTCGGTCTATCTGCCAGAGCCTCAGACATTCAAATTGTATATGCCGCTCACAGCGGACTTCTATGGACGGGACGAGTGGGGGGATATGTCAGAGGACGGTGAGGAGTGGGATGGCCACACCCTCATGGATTATGAGGGACAAATTCTGTCCGCTCTGGTAAAAAACCGGGTACCAGAGGAAAGCGAGAGCGGCCTCATGCACTGGTACGGTGAGGACGACAGCGTAGATCACAAGGTCCGCTCGGCGGTGTTTACTGTTGAGGTCAGGGATCGTCGGCTCTGGGGCGTGGCGGAGTGCCGGGTGGCCGGTGAGCTGACCCCAGCAGAACTTACCATCTTAAAAGAGTACCTGGGTGGACAAGCCTCGGACGGATGGGGCGAAGGCTTCGAGCAGCGCCCCATTGAGGTGGATGGCGGCGAACTATATGTTCACCTCTGGCAGTCCACTGATTGGAGCATCCAGACCGAGCAGGAACGGTTTGCCCCCAGGGTGGCCGAGGGGTTGCCGGAGTTGTGCTTCTCCACCCTGCGGACCACCGGACAGCTCATCTGCATCAAACGGGGTGAAACTGGGTACTACCCCTCTGACTGGGATACAGGCGACAAGGAACGGAATGTAGAACTGGCGGATGAGTTGAATGAAGACCTGGGCGTCACCCCAACCCAGCGTCAGGCCATGGAGATAGGAAGCATGGCTGGGTGGGATGTGCCTGGTGCTGACCCCAAACGCTATGAAGAGTCATACTCGGGACAGACAAGTTGTGCAAACTTTGAGCAGAAACAGTAAAATGGGAGGATTTTGTAATGTCGCAGCAAAAGCAGGCCCCACTTCCCCGGCAGGAGTTTCAAGAGTGGCTGGAAAATGCCGCTGTGCCAGTTTTAGTTCTGCAAAAGGGCAAGCATTTGGGCTCAGTAGTGAAAGTTCCCGCAACGCCAGAGATTGATTACCTCTTTGGATGCGAAACATTTTATGGAGAGAGGATCAGCTGGAGCGACCGTTTGGAGTTCTGCGGCCTGTACGACCGGCAACACCAGGCGCTCCATCTTCTTGATGACCCCCTTCCCAACTTTGTCTCCGGACTGACGGAAGAAGAATGCCAGGATTCTACGGCGTTCGGGAAGCGCATCGCTCAGGAGGTCGACCGCTATGTTGAGGCGGCCATTTCCAATGACCGAAGCCGCCTCTCTGTCAGGGAACTCACCAGTGAGAGGAGCATCAATTCATACCGGTATTACAAGGGAACCGAGGCAGGGCGGGAGGCAGCTTCCCTCGTTTTTTCTGGGGAGAAACCCGATGTACAGTTTCACAGTGAGTATTATATTACATCCTTGACAGAAGACACCCTGCTCTCCTACCTCAAATCTCCGGAGGATTATATAAAAACAACTGCGGAACAGTACATGTGGGACAACCAGGAGGAATTTCTGGCTCAATTTCTAAGGAAGGATGCGTTGCTGGCAGAGTATCAGATGCTCAGCCAGGACAGTGATGCGCCGGTCTATCGGATGCGGGCGATTACAGATGCCCTCCAAAAAAGTGGCGCAAAGACGGTCAATGTCACGGTACAGAAGGATGGAATGGAACTGACCTTCAAAACATCGGCTGAATCCCTGAAAGGGCTGAAGGCTCAGTATTCCACATGGTACATTGCTCCGTCAGACCGCCTGCAGTTCAGGCACCTTTTTGGCGCTGGCTCCGACTACTCCGCAGAGGATATCATCCGCATCGCTTATGGCCGAAGCACACTCTATGAGGCCCCTTCCGCTCCTGCAGAAGATATTGAGATGCAGGGAATGAGTTTATAGAAAGAGGCGTATAAAATGGATCTTGATGAGAGAACGCGGCAGTTTTTTTCGGTATTGTCGGAGCGGCTAAAGGAAAAGGGCTTCTCCTCACGAATTGCCGATGACGGATGCCTGGCAGTGAAATCGAAAAAGGTGCGAGGCAAAGAGCAGACACAGTGCTCTGTGGGAAAGGATGGCGAAGTATACTGCCGCTCCGTGGATTTTGCGAATATTTCTCGGAAAAGAGACTTGGAATCCATATTGGAAACCGTGAACGAAGTTCACTCGGACATGGAACCGCCCGAGGCTCCTGAGCAAGAGTCTACACAGGGAGGGATTACTCTTGGATAAGACAATTTTCGAGGTGGAGATCAGCAACAGCGGACCTAAATCTTATGAGACGGCCACGGTAATGAAAATGCCAGCATCCTTTGCGGAGTTCAGCGACGCACTCCAAAAGGCGAGAATCAAAGACGGCAAATCCTGTAAAAACGAACTGACTTGCATCTGCTGCAGCGGCCTCACCCATGCCATGGTTGGGCAGAATGTCAATCTGTACGAACTGAACCTGTTTGCTCTGCGGCTGGCCGCGCTGACTGAGGAGCAGAAAATGGGAATGGCCGCTCTGCTGGAAATCGAACACGAGCGCCGCCGTGCTCCCATCCCGCTGGACCGCCTGATCAACCTGACCTACAATACCGATGCCTGCTGTTTTGCGCCTCAAGTTTCCAATCATGAGGAACTTGGGGCGTTTTTGTATGCGAGTGAGATGCTCTCAAATGAGGCGATGGCTCTGCTGGATACCACAGAGGAGGGCAGCGGCTTTCGGGAACGGCTGCTGGAACTGCTGGGAGAACAGCATCAAGAGGATCATGGCGGAGTGTTCACTGACTTCGGCTATGCAGAATTGGGCGGAGAAATCAAGGATATCTATGCGTACCGGCCTGGTGAAACTCTCTATTGTGGAGGCTGTGGCGCACCAGTGACTCTGGAGGTGAGCAAGGGCTTTTTTAATGATCCCCAATATGACAGCAGCGATGTGACCACCTTAAACCTGCCCTTTAATGACGAGGCAGTCTGGCAAGTTGTAGACAATGTGGATGCCGCATCGCTGAAAGAATGCGCATTCCACTGTGTGGACTGCCTGATTCCCTCCCTGCGGGATGCTATCAACGACGCTATCGACGATGAGGATGGCATTGAGCAGGCCGACGAATTTGCCCAGCGGCTGGCTCAAATAGAACGGGAGTGGCCCGAATCGGATATGGTCAGGTATAAGGCCCTTTTATCCACGGTTGACCACCCCAGTCTGCTGGACGCCACACAGATGATGGGCGAGATCGACCAGTATGAACTTCGTCCCGAGGTTGCACAGACCTGGGGCTATGCGGAGATGGTATTCCGGGAGAAGTATCCAGACTTGCCGGAGGAACTGTTCCAGACCCCGCAGGCGGCTCAGATTGGTCAGAAGATGCTGGATGAACGGCTGGGCGCCATCACAGAGTATGGTCTAATCCGCAGAAAGGACGGCCAGCCTCTCCCGGCATTTCAGTCGGAACAGGAAATAGGACAAGGACTGGAGATGATGTGAGCGATGTCAGATCAAAACACCGCCCTCTTTGACAAGCTGGACGGCTTCTATGTTACAAAATCGGAGCATGACTGGCTGGAGCGGCGCTTTTCCAATATGACAGAGAAAGAAAAGATCCTGTTCCAAGGGGCGATGGAGTTGGAGAAGCCCCAAGAGATCGGCCATGTGATGCGGATCGTGTCCCAACTGGACTGCTACGACCTCTTCTATGGCGTGGGAGATAAGGCCGCACTTGGAAAATTTGTCATGGAGAGCATAGAGTGTTCCTCGGATGCCGCCCGTCCATTCCTGAATGCGGAGCATTTGGGGGCCGCCTACCACCAGTCGCAGAATGGAGCCTTTTGTAACGGCCACTATGTGCGGAACATCAAACTGGCAGATCCCTTCGTAGAGGAAGATCCCACCCTCCAGCCGGTCGCCGGTGACTATGCCATACGAATTAAACTGGCCAGCCGGAGCAATATGGAGGGGATTTGGGTTGGCTTCCCGGATTCCGGCGAGTACATCGACTCAAACCATCCGGACGAACTCCTGCTGGGGCTGGACTCGCTACAGGCAGAGAGCCTCAGCGAGTGCATCGCACTGGAGGTGGATTGCTGCCTACCCCAGCTGACGGGTATTCTCGACCAGTACGACTCAGCCAGCGAACTGGTTCGCCATGCCATTGACTTCGGTTATGTTTGGGCGGAACAGGGTCAGGGGGCACCCCACTGGTTGGACAAATGGCAGGCGGTGCTGGAGCTGGAGGACTGCCACCGGCTGGATTTGGCCCTGGATCTCGCCCAGAATCTCCAGCACTATGCGTTCTTCCCCCGTGGCATGGACTTGGCCGCATACGGGCGGGAACTTGCGGTCCGAAACGGCGTGATCCCTCCCAGCAGACTGATAACAGACGCCTTTGACGGGGCTGCCTACGCAGAGGCCAATATGGGGCAATATGGCCTCTCGACCACCGACCACGGCTATGTAGCCTGGAACGGCGGAGAGCGCCGGTATGAGTACAGCCAGCCTGAGCACCACAGTCCCGCTCTGTCAATATAGCCGATCTATTGCCAAGTCACAAAAACCGCATCTGTCCGCTGCGGGAGCTGGGGGTGATTCGATGAAGTAAAAACAGGATATAGAATATGACACAAGGGGCCGTTTTCCGAAAGGGGAAAACGGCCCCTTCTTTTTTATGCCCTTTTTCGGAAAACAGGCCCGGAAAGGAGGCATTCATGGAGAAAGAACGGCTGGCGGAATATCTGGAGCAGTACCACATGGGAGCTCTCAACGCCGCCACCAGCCGGGAGTTGGAACTGACCTTCGGCATCAAAGGGATTCAGGTTCGACACATGGTCAATGCCCTGCGGCGGGACGGCGTCCCCATCGCCAGCAACGGGAGTGGTTACTTCTATGCCGCCACGGACCAGGAGGTGCGGGCCACCATCGCCCATCTGACCAGGCGGATCAGCGGAATCGCGGCCGCCATCCGGGGACTGGATCGGACTCTGGAGCGAGAGGATACCGCGCAGACCCGCCTGCCGCTGGATGGGGGTGATACGCCCTGAACAGTTTCATGTCCTGGATTGGGGGCAAGAAAGCCCTGCGGGAGTTGATCGTCCGGCTGTTCCCCCTCTACTATGAGCGGTACATTGAGGTGTTCGGCGGCGGGGGCTGGGTACTGTTCCACAAGCCTCCCGGCAACGACTTTGAGGTCTACAATGACTTCAACGGCCTGCTGGTCAACCTGTACCGCTGTGTGCGGGACAAACCGGAGGAGCTGATGGAGGCTCTGCGGTATGTACTCAACGCACGGGAGGACTTTGACCGCATCCGCTCCGCCCTGGCGCGGGACAGCCCCGCCAGCGACGTCCAGCGGGCGGCATGGTTCTATCAGCTCATCCGCTACAGCTACGCCTCCGGGCTGACCAGTTTCGGCAGCCAGCCCCACGATATGCGGAGCAACTTTCCGCTCATCGAGCAGGCCCACCGGAGGCTTGCCAAGGTGGTTATTGAGAACAAGGACTTTGAAAAACTGCTCCGTCAATATGACCGGCCAGTGAGCTTTTTCTATCTCGACCCGCCCTACCATGCCACCGAGGGGTATTACCAGAACATTGGTGAAGACGGTTTCACCGAAGCCGACCACATCCGCCTGCGGGACGCCCTGATGCGGATCGAGGGCAAATTCCTGCTCTCCTACAACGACGACGCCTTTGTCCGCGGGCTGTACGACAGGCCAGGCATCTACCTCATGGAAACCACCCGTATCAACAACATCAAGCAGCGGTATGACAATGGAGCTCAGTTCCCGGAACTGCTCATCGCCAACTATGACCTGCGGGAACGGAGCCGGGCAGTCCCCTCTCAAATGACGCTGTTTGACTGGAACGGGGGTGAGGCAATTGGATGAACAGCTCTCTGAACTGGAAAAGCTCCAGCAGGCGGCTCAGCTGATTGAGGAAATGAGTCAGGGCCGCCTTCAGGTCTGCCCCAGCGTAGTGGGACAGGTCTATATCCGCCCTCAACACAATTCCAACTTGGGAATGGATATGCGGATCGACAGCATCCCCGGCCAGCCGCATTACCGAATCACCTTTACCGCGCAGCTCCGCCGAATGGGGACGGATATGGTTGCGGACGATCTTCGGGCACTGCTGTCCGAGGTTGGCCAGACCTATGCGCTGATGGCCGCCCTTGAAGCAAGGCGCTATACACCGACAGGAGAAGATCTGACAGCCTTCCGGGACGGGCTGGCCGCCCAGCAGGAACAGGAAAGGCCGGATTTTTCAGCGTTCGGTCAGACAATTTGAAAGAGGTGTGAGAAAAACGCTCATTAAACAAGGACTGGAAGCAGAATATCAGCAATTCCTGGAGGTCAACAGCAAAGATGGATACAGTTTTTCCGCTGTGCAGTTTATGGGGCGCTGGGCTGATTTGATGGAGGTAGAGATGGAGGCCGGCGCCTATCTTCCAGAGATCGCGGAGCGTACCAGCCGCCAAGCCGATACAGACCAGATTACAGGCTTCCATTATGGCTGTGCCGTCAGTGGTCTCGCTAAATTTTGGGTGCATGGAGATGAACTGCGGCAGTGGCACAGCCAAAAGTATTCCTATGACGGTCCTGATACGGTCAATCCCGCTTCCTTCACAATCATGATGTAATGATAAGGAGAAACAGAATGAAGTTCAATAAACAGATGAACAACGGCGCTCTTTTGTTCCCAAGCGGAGTATTCAAGCTCAGCGGTTTTGAGGGCGGTGAAAAGGTCGAGATCCACACGCTGGACAGCGCAGTGGTCATCCTGAAGGAGCAGATGACCGCTATGGAACTAATCCAGGCGATGGATGCCCTGCACCGGCTGGCCACGGAGCTCACCGTCCATCTGGCCAGAGTCTGCGGCACCTGTGATGACTGCGAGGATGGCTGCCCCTTCGATGATCTGGAGGACGGCATGCTGGAACTGCCAGACTACCTGCGGGAGGAAGCCGGCATCCCTGCCGGGGCCAAGCTCTGCGTCTATGTGGATGACGAAGAAAAGACCGTCACCATTGCCGAGGCCGGATATGACCATGACCTGCGGGATGTGCCTCCCTACCTGCTGGAGATGCTGGGTGAAGCCGGAATCTGCCTGGGCGAGCTGGAGGAACGGCTGATGGTTGGGGATCTCATCTATGGAGAACGCACCACATGCAATGGGCAGGAGGAACACGGCGATGAGTAAGATCCATACAACGGTTCGGGTCGGTGTAGACGGGTCTCTGACCCTGCCTGCATTTTTCATGCGCGGAATGGGCTATGAGCCGGGGGAAGAAGTTCCCATCACCACCCCAGCGAACCAGTACATCTGCGACTGTGACGCAAACAGCCTCCTGGTGACCAGAGCCTGTGACGACGCTGAGTGTACCGGATACACCAGCAGCGGCATGGAACTCAATCTGCCCGCCGCGCTGTTATCCGAGGCATCTATCCCCGTGGGAGAAGAAGTCGCGGTCCTGGCCGCGGATGGAGCGCTCATCATCGTCCCCGCAACGGAGGAACTGCGGGAGCTTTCGGTGGAGCTTTGCTGCCTGCTCAATGATCTGGGCATCAGCCCGCTGACAATCCCCCCAGCGGGCAAATGGCGCCTGCCGTAAAGGAGGCAAGATGGAACAGGATATCTACCTCTATCCCGGCTCACAGTCAGAGGCCCACAGACTTGGGGAAGCTGCGCTCTGGGATGCAAGTTTCCACGCCAATGTATCCTGTGCGCGGGACATCGAAGCCGTCATCCGCGTCTATGGCGACGGCCGCAGCGCATTAAAGCCGGAAGCATCCCAAACGGTGCTGAAACGGTGGGGCTTCAAGCGGACCAATTTCGTCCTGGCCAACACGATAGAAAGGCTGGGGCCTTACAAGGAGCAGCTCAGCGCGGAAAACCAAGAATGGCAAAAGAAAGCCTATGTCCCACCCGATGACGCCCATAACCGCTATTTTGAAGTGGACACTGCAACGGCTTTCCTGGCCGCTTTCATTGGCCAGGTGAGGGAAGCGTATGGCAGGCTGGATCTGCTCGGCCCGGAACACTGTGAGCCGGACTCCTATGACTCACTGGACTACGAGGGCCGGGTGCTGGTACTCAGTCCAGATACCCTCAAGGAATCCTGCTGGACGCCCCAGAACCAGCTCTGGCTGGCCCATGACGGCTTTGGGTGCAGTCCTCACGCCATCGGCCGCTCCATCCGCTGTACCTGCCTGGGCGATGGAGAGCAGACCAGATGGAACCGCACAGACTTCACCGGCGTTCTGAAAGAGGAATTCCTCCCCGGCTGGGCCAGAGAAAAGCTGGAGGAGCTTCAAGGGCAGAACGCAGGCATGGGAGGGATGGACATGACTTAACCGCAGAAAGGAGATATGCCGCCATGCGAAGTGTGGAAATGAAAAATCGATGTCTGCTCTACTATAGGAATCCAGTGGGCTACAGGACAGAACAAGGAGTGGTGGCGGACTCCATGTTCCGCCGTGAGGAGTTGGAGGACTGGCTGGCAAGGAAGGGGCTGGCTGTCCGGTGGGAGGACGGCATCTATGACCGTCTCTCCAGCGGTGGATACCAGAAGGCAGCAGACAACGGGCCAGCCCTGAAATCCTGCCGTATCTGGCAGCTCGGCCCCTCAGCCCCCGCCGCCATGCGCTTCATTGGGCTGGACCGCATGAGCGGTGAATATGGCGGACCTGACCTTACCCGTTACCAGGCAGTGTTTGACGGCGCTGTCAGCACCAACAGTCTGGATGGGATCTGGGAGGCATTCTGTCGCAGGCCCCTGGGCAGCGACGGACAGCCGCTGGCCATCTCAGACCTTGTCGAGCTCTACGACGATTCCGGCAGCGAGTTCTACTATGTGGACCGCACAGCTATCGTCCCCGTCCAACTGAAAACCCCGGAGCAGGAATCAGGCATGACCATGACCCTGTGACCCAAGAGCGGAAAAGCCGCTTATTTTTTATATTCATAAAAAGGAGGAACACACCATGGCAAAAGCGCAGACCACAAGTGAAAACCACCAGGGAGAGGTTTCCCAGCAGGATACTCCCGTCCTTCCCATGCAGTATGATGTCCGTATCCACTCTATCCAGTTTGACGGTCCCTGCCGGGCCACCGCATCGCTGAACATCAACGGCTGTTTTGCCGTCCGGGGCGTCAAGCTCATGGAGGGCAGCAATGGGCTGTTTGTATCTATGCCCGGCCAGATCAACAGCAAGGGTGAAATCAAGGACATCTGTTTTCCGTACACACGGGAGGCACGCGCCGAACTGGAATCGGCTGTCGTGACCGCCTACCAGCAGGCACTGACGCAGGGGATGAACCGCTCTCCCCAGTCCGCACCGGACCCCACGGCACAGCAGGCTCAGAAGATGGGTATGTGACCCACTGACCACACAACAATCAACAATCTAAAATTTTGAGGAGGAACTCTCTATGAAGAAGATGTTCAACAAGATGTCCAACACCGTGAAGACGATGAACTGCAAGGCCCACTGCGCCATGACCTGCGCCCGTGCCCGCCTGTCCGCCCCTCTCTGCAACACTCGCGGCGAGGGCTACATCGACACCGCCATCAAGATCCTGATTGCCGTGGTGCTGGGCGCCCTGCTCCTGGCTGGCCTCTACACTCTGTTCGGGGACACCGTCCTGCCCACCGTGACCGAGCGCGTAGAGGAAATGTTTGACTACAAGGGCTGATGCCCGGTGCAGGCGCTCTTGTTCCTCACGGCACTGACTGCCGCCTCCGCGGTGGACTGCCGTGAGCGCACGATTCCTGATTTTCTCTGCCTTTTAACCGCTGCAGCGGGGCTAATCTCCTTCAGCCCCGCCCAGTTTTTTGGAGTGCTGGCGGCTCTGCCCCTGCTGATTGCCGCCCTGATCCGGCCGGAGTGTATGGGCGGCGGCGACATCAAACTCACTGCTGCGGCCGGCTTCGTGCTGGGCTTTTGGCGGGGGATCTGGGGGATGGCGCTGGGTTTGCTGCTGGCGGTGCTGTATTTCTGCGCCGCCATGCTATTTCAAAAATTCATTCATCATCCGCTACCCACAATGACACGGACGGCGCTGCCGCTGGGACCGTTTTTATCCATCGGCTTTGCCGCACTATACTGTTTTGGAGGTTGACTGCTATGAAGAAGTTCCATGTAACGGGAAAGACTGTGCTCACCATCGTTGGCGTGACCCTGCCCCTGACGGCGGCCGCCATTCTTCTGCCCCGGCTGAAGCGGGGCCGCAGGGCCAGATCGGTCCGGGCGTAATGCCCGGACTTTCCGACCCAACATGAAATCAAGGAGGAAATGCCAGTATGAGTTTTTTGAAAAACCGCACCGTGGTCGGTGTAATCTGCATCCTGCTCTCCCTGCTGATCTGCTTCGGTCTGACCCCGCTGTTCAACCAGAGTGTCAGCCAGAAGGCCGAAATTGTGCGTGTGGTTCAGCCCATCCGGGCCGGGGATGAGATCACCGAGAGCATGGTCCAGACCGTGGAGGTGGGCGGCTATAATCTCCCAGAGGATGTCCTGCGGCAGAAAGAGAGCGCCGTGGGTAAATACGCTACTGCGGATCTGGCCGTGGGCGACTATATCATCCCCTCCAAACTCTCAGACGCCCCGGCAGCGGAAAACGCCTACCTGTACAGCCTGGACGGGAGCCAGCAGGCCATCTCCGTGTCCATCAAAAGTTTTGCGGAGGGACTCTCCGGCAAGCTGCAGAGCGGCGATATCGTGTCGGTGATCGCCCCGGACTACAAGCAGCAGGGGCAGACTGTTGTCCCCGCTGAGCTGCAGTATGTGGAGATCATCAGTGTTACCGCCTCCTCCGGCTATGACGCCAACACCGGTGAGCCTGTGGACGAGGAGGATGACAAGGAACTGCCCGATACTGTCACCCTGCTGGTATCTCCGGCGCAGGCCAAGGTGCTGGCCGAGCTGGAGGCCGAGGGCACCATCCATCTGGCGCTGGTCTACCGGGGCGACAGAGAGAATGCCGACAAGTTCCTGACCGCTCAGGATGAGATCATTCTGGAGCTGTATCCCCCGGAACCCGCTCCCGAGGAGGAGACACAGGAGAATCCCGTGGAGTCCGAACCCGCCACTAATCCCAGCGAAACCGCAGAAACGGAGGCGCCCACGAAACCCGAGGAGGTGGCCTGATGCTGAACTTCAAAAAGGCGGGCATTTTCTCCCGCGGGGCCGCTCAGGAGGACGCCTGTGAGCAGGAGGAACAGGGCGGCGGGGTGCTGGCGGTGTGGGGCAGCCCTGGCAGCGGCAAGACCACCGTGGCCGTGCGGCTGGCCAAGTACCTGGCCGACAAGCGCCGGAATGTGATCCTCCTGCTCTGCGACATGACCGCCCCCATGCTGCCCTGTATCTGCCCGGCGGCGGATCTGGAGTGCGAGCGTTCCCTGGGGAGTGTTCTGGCCGCAGCCCATGTGTCGGAAAACCTGATCAAAAATAATCTGGTCACCCACAAGCGTCTCGGCTATCTCACCATGCTGGGAATGCTCAAGGGAGAGAATGAGTACACCTACCCGCCTTACAACGAGGTGCAGGCACGGGAGCTCATTGACTGCCTGCGGGAGATCGCCCCCTATGTGGTCATTGACTGCGGCAGCTACATCGCCAACGACATCCTCTCCGCTGTGGCGCTCATGGAGGCGGATTCCGTCCTGCGGCTGGCCAACGCCGACCTCAAGAGTATCAGCTACCTGTCCAGTCAGCTTCCCCTCCTGCGGGACGCCAAGTGGGATGCGGACAAGCAGTACAAGACTGCCAGCAATGTAAAGCCCCAGCAGGCCGGGGATCACATGAGTCAGGCGCTTGGGACAGTGGCCTTCACGCTGCCCCATTCGACGGAATTGGAGGGACAGTATCTGGCCGGCAACCTGCTGGCGGACCTATCCATGAAGGACAGCCGGGTATTCCGCAAGGAGATCGAAAAGATTGCCAGGGAGGTGTTTGGGTGTTAGGCGAGAAGCGAAGTCAGTCCTTGTTCGCTCCCAAAGCGTCCGCTGAGAAAGCCGCCGCGACACATATCACGATAGGTCCGGACGGGCAGAAGAAAGAACTCCCCCTCTATTTCGGCCCGGACTGCCCGGTAAGCGGCAATATGGGTCAGAATCAGCATGAATCCGGCGTTGGAGGACTCCAGCCCACGGATGAGCCGCTGCGTCACGCCCCAGTTGATGATGGGACAGGGGTTGAAGCTGATCTCACAGATAGCGTGGACATGGCGGAGGATCTCCCCAGGCGGTCCCTGAATACAGAGTCGGCAGGCGGCTATCGGGCGCATTCTCTCTTCTTCACCCCGGAGAATGAAGGGCAGGATTTCAACACCGTCCTGCAGGATGTGCAAGAATATATCTCCGGCAAGTATTCCTCCCTCATCACCGAGGGCGGCAGCGAGGACGCCAAAGCGCAGATCAAGCGGTACATCACCAAATATGTGCAGGACCGGCGCATCGCGGTCAAAGGCTATTCCGGCGACCAACTGGTGGACGCCCTCTACACGGAGATGGCCGAGTTCGGCCTGCTCACCAAGTACATCTTCGGAACCGGCATTGAGGAGATCAATGTGAACTCCTGGCGGGATATCGAGGTGTTGTACGCCAATGGTGAAACGGTCAAGTTGGAGGAACACTTCGACAGCCCTGAACACGCCGTCAATGTGATCCGCCGTATGCTCCATGTCAGCGGCATGGTGCTGGACAATGCCAGCCCCGCTGTCCTGGGCCACCTCAGCATCGCGGTCCTCAAGACCCCGCTGGTGGATGAGGATGTGGGAATCACGGCATCCATCCGTATCGTCAACCCGCAGAATATGCAGAAAGAGGACTTCGTAAAAGGTGGAACAGCCACAGGCCCCATGCTGGACTTTCTGGCCGCCTGCCTGCGTTACGGCGTTTCCGTCTGCGTTGCCGGGGCCACCGGTTCCGGCAAGACTACGGTGGCGGGCTGGCTCCTGACCACCATTCCGGACAACAAGCGTATCTTCACCATTGAGAACGGCTCCCGTGAGCTGGACCTGGTGCGGGAGAAAGATGGCCGGGTGTGCAACAGCGTCATCCACACCATCACCCGTGAGAGCGAGAACGCCAAGCAGAATATCGATCAGGATATGCTGCTGGACATGGCCCTGCGGTACCACCCCGACATCATCTGTGTGGGCGAGATGCGGTCTGCGGAGGCGTATGCCGCACAGGAGGCCGCCCGCACTGGACACGGCGTGTTGACCACCATCCATTCCAACTCATCCCAGGCTACATGGCGGCGCATGGTCACCCTCTGCAAGCGTAAGCACGAGATGGCCGACGATACCCTCATGGATCTGGTCACCGAGGCATTCCCCATCGTGGTGTTCGCCAAGCAGCTGGAGGACAAATCCCGCAAAATCATGGAGATCATGGAGTGCGAGATCCTGCCTACCGGAGAGCGCCGGTACAACACCCTCTATCACTTCAAGATTGAACAGAACCAGTTGGTGGATGGCAAGTACCGCATCAAGGGCCGACACGAGGTGGTAAACCCCATCTCGGAAAGTCTGCAGAAGCGGTTCATCGACAACGGCATGCCGCAGGAGGTGCTGGCCCAACTCGTGGGCAAAAAGCCCGCTTCTTCCAAAAACAAGTCAGGCTCCAGTCCCGCAAAGGCTGGGCAGACAAAGTCCGCACCAAAGCCCAAGGCCACGCAGTCCAAGCCGCCTGCCAAATCTGAAATCCGCAAGGAAGGAGGCGAATCCGTATGAATCTGATTCAGTTGATAGCCTGTGTCGGGCTGATCACAGGTTGTTTTGTCCTTTTACACATCTCCCCCATGGACTTCACTGAAGGGGTGTTCCGCAGGATCACCAGTAAGCCCAAAAGCATCCGGTCGGAGGTTAATGAGAGTACACGGCGCAAAAAGAAATCCTTTCTGCGCCGGGAAATCGAGGAGACACAGACCATTCTGCGGATGACTGGCCGGGCCGCCAAGTTCCCCTTGATATGCGCCCTGTCCCTGCTTCTCTTTCTGGTGGGGGCCGCTTTCGCCCTGACACTGGGCAACCTCTTCCTGGTGCCGGTGCTGGCGGTGGGTATGATGTTCGTGCCGTTCTGGTTTATTCGCCTGACCGCAAATCACTACAAAAAGAACATCGCCGCTGAACTGGAAACAGCCCTCTCTATCATCACCACAGCTTATCTCCGCAATGAGGACATCCAGACGGCAGTGGAGGAAAACATTGACTATCTCAACCCGCCCGTCCGGAGTGTGTTTGTGGAGTTTCTCACCCGGATCAAGCTGGTGGACCCCGATGTGGACGCCGCCCTCCAGGACATGGGGACGAAGATCGACAACGCCGTGTTCCGGGAGTGGGTGGCCGCTCTGCTGACCTGCCGACACGACCGGGGGCTCAAGACCATCCTGACTCCCATCGTGGCTAAACTCTCCGATATGCGGATCGTCAACGGTGAGCTGGAGAATCTGGTGTTTGAGCCCCGCAAGGAGTTTATCACCATGCAGGTGCTGGTCATCGGCAATATCCCGCTGCTGTACTGGCTCAATCAGGACTGGTACGATGTCTTGATGCACACCCCGCTGGGGCAGGCGCTGTTGGCAGCCATTGCCGCTGTGATGTTCATCAGCACCGCGGCAGTCATCAAACTGACCCAGCCCATTGAGTATCGGAGGTGATCCTCATCAGTAACCAGGAAAAGGGCTATTTTATTACCGCAACGATCAACCATGGTTCCTATATTCCGGAGGCCCTCCATGTAGAACGCATCGATGACATGGCGCTCTATGATGGAGATTTTGAAGCAGCAAAGGCAGCGGAGCAGGATGGGGTCCGGCTCATCTATGGGATGGACGGCATCCCGGACGGTATCTATATTGACACCCCGGAAAACCGGGAACTCATCCGAAAGGGTTTGGGACTGTATCCTGACTATCGAAACTGGCGGGATGACTTTGATCCGTCATTTGTTGCGGAGTTAGATGTGATGAAATAATGCCATAGAAAGAGTGCCTTGTAATACAGCATAAGAAGAAAAACAGGGTCGGTACACATCTGTTGTGTACCGGCTCTGTTTTTATGTGGAGGTGAACAAAACAACCATGACTTTCCTTCTGTTTTTATTTGGCATATTCCTTGCGCTGGGTATGTTTCTTTTGACGGCTGATCTGCTCAGGCTCCCCCGTCTGGCCACCCAGCGTGCCATGCTCTCGGTGGGCCGCCAGGAGAAGAAGCAGGCCCGCAGTGTGGAGGCCCTGCTCATGGGCTGGGCGATCAAGCTGGCCCCACACATCCATATGGATGAGTATAAGCGGGGCCGTCTGAAAAATACGCTGGCCGCTGCTGGGCTGAACATGACACCGGAGGAGTACACCGCCTTTGCCATGGTCAAGACCGGCGCGGTGCTGCTGGCGGTGATTCCGTGCCTGTTGATTTTCCCAATGTTGGCGCTGATAGTTGTTCTTCTGGCGGTGGCGGTTTATTTCAAAGAGATTCGCAGGGCGGAGGAAAAACTCTCTGCCAAGAGGGACGAGATTGAGGCGGAACTGCCCCGGTTCGTGGCCACCATCACCCAAGAACTGGCCGCCAGCCGGGATGTGCTGAGCATGATCGAGCATTACAAGCAGAACTCCGGTCCTGTTTTCTCCGCTGAACTGGATGTCCTCACCGCGGATATGCGTTCCGGCTCCTATGAGGCGGCGCTGACCCGCTTTGAGGCCCGGTTCAACTCTCCGCTGCTTTCGGACATTGTCCGCGGACTCATCGGCGTGCTGCGAGGCGACAACGGAGTCAACTACTTTCAGATGCTCAGCCACGATATGAAGCAGCTGGAACTCCAGCGGCTCAAGGCAAAGGCCATGAAGATCCCGCCTAAGATCCGTGTATTCTCCTTTGTCCTGCTCATGTGCTTCCTGGTGACCTATCTGGCCATCATCATCTATGAAATCATCCACTCCCTGGGCGGGATGTTTTAAGAGAGGAGGCGCCAAATGGACTATATGCAAGGCTCGTTGAAGAAGCAGCCCCTTACCGTTCAGGATTTTATCGCCGCTCATCCGGGGGAAGCATTTCACCTGATGACCCCTGGCGGTTATGTGGATCTGACTGTGGCACAGGCGGCTGAACTGCTGACAGGACAAAGCGTGTCCGGCCATCCGGGATGCCCAGGATATGACCGGGAGGTAACTGCAGAAGAACTTCTCTCCCAGGTAATCGCAAACTGCAATTACCATGAGGGAGCGTGGTATATCATCAGTGATCATCCCGAATTGGAACAAAGTAATGTCGGGATGGAGGTGACCATGTGCTGAAACAGATTTTGAGATCCCGACGCGGAGAGGGATACATCGATGTGTGCGTCCTGGTGCTCTGCGCCATGCTGGTGATCGCGCTGGCAGTGCAGGTCCTCCCAGCCTTTATTGCCAAACAGCAGCTCGATACCTTTGCCACTGAACTGGTGCGTGAGGCGGAAATCGCCGGCAGGGTCGGGCCGGAAACTGACCGCCGGGAACAGGCCCTGCGGGAGCAGACCGGCCTGGACCCGGAGATTGAATGGAGCGATACCGGCCGCATCCAGCTCAACGAGGAGGTCACGGTCACGCTCACTCATGAGATCGACCTCGGTCTCTTTGCCGGCTTTGGCAGTTTCCCCATCACCCTGCGGGCAGATGCCACAGGAAAGTCGGAGGTGTACTGGAAATGAACAGACTCCGGCAGATTTTGAAAGACCAGCGTGGTGTTGCCTTCCCCTTGATTATTGCCATAGTTTTGGTGCTGGTGATGCTGATGTGCTGTATCAGCGAGTATTTCCGTCTGCTCATCGTGGCCCAAGGCGTCCGAGATGCGGTACAGGAAGCAGTGATCTCCACCGTCAATGACAACTATGACGATGTGTACCATGGAGTCCGGGAGGGCTACTCCGGCGCCTACCAGCCGTTGGCGGGAAACTTTGAGGAATCACTGGACTATGGCGATATCTATGGACGCCTGGACGATATCCTTGGGCTGACCTATCGGGGCGGCTACCACACCCAGTACACGGAGGATGGCGGCATGGAGTTCCGTGTATGGGGCCTTGATGTGGAGATCTGCAACGCGCCGTTTGCCTCTGGCGACAGCGCCGGTGACCGTTTTGTAGCGGACTGCGAAATTGAGTTGGAAGTCCCTGTGTCCTTTGGCGGTGAGCTTCTGCCGCCTATGCGGATGACGGTTAAGGTCAGCGCGGGTTATACACCCCGATTTTAACGCAGTTTTCAAAAAGTTTTCTATTGCTCCAATGGACTTCTTGCCATGCTTGTGGTAGGGTTCGTGTTGACAAGAGCCAAGAGGTATAGGAAAATGTAGGTAATAGTTTTCCAAGATGACCTACGCTCAACGGCTTGGAATCACACGGGCAGTTTTACAAGAGGCATAACCAACCAACAGAAAAAGGAGGAATCCAGACGATGAAAAATAGTACCAAGAAATGGCTGACTGTGGCCGGCTGTCTCGCCATCTGCGTAGTGCTGGTTGCTGTGATCGCAGGCAGTTTCAGCAAAGACAAGGTCACCGATGATCCGCTCCTGCCCAGCAGTTCCCAGCAGGGCGACATAGTGGTGGACCCGGACAGCAGTACCCCGCCTTCCGCAGAATCCGGGGATGACCAGGAGCCGGGAGATGATGTGACCGTTAACCCGGAAACCCCGGATACCAGCACCAACACCGATGATGGAAACGGCGCTGATTTTACCGGCACAGAGCAGACCATCCAAGGCGACCCGGTAAAACCGGAATATACAGAAGAAGAACTGAAGGACCCCACCAAGACACCGGATGGGACTCCGGTCGAGGGTACCCCTGAGCCGCAGGACCACAACAATGTGACCCCACCTCCTGAACAGCCCTCTACCAACACCAGCGGCGGCCTGCCTGGTTTCGATAATGTCCCCAATGCAGGGGAAAATCAGGGCGGAAGTATTGACAGTGATGGAGATATCAATACTCAGGTCGGCATAATGGGATAAAACAACATCGCATTGAGAAAGGCGCAGCTTCGGCTGTGCCTTTTATTTTGCGGGAAAGGAGAGCAAGTGAAACGACTTTTTAATCTGTTCTTGACCATTGCGCTGATATTTTCCTTTACTTTTGTGCAAGCCTATGCTACGGATGGAACTGGTGGGTCAGGAAACATTGATGGTGGCGGCGGGAGCATGGGAGATGCGACAAGTCACGGCAGTTGGAATCCTGGAAATGAAGGTGTCCGCGTAACAGTAGTACGAACCAGTGATCATGCCGTTGTAACTACACCATTCGACTTGACCAACAAAACACCGTCCACAGGAATATATCATTTCGGAAAAATAAGTAAGATCCAATACAATAATGGAACTGGGCTTTCTCCCGTACAAGGGGGGTATAGTTATAAAAACCCTGTACAGCCCATGCCTCGCATCATAAGTACAAACGGACGCAATAACATCGAGGCCATCAAAAAGTATTTTTGCTCAGAATATGTTGTCAAGTTCATTGCGGAAGAAACTGGCATGGACTATGAAACACTTATCGGCGGCGAGTATAAAATTCTGCTGGAACCCATCGCCTATTATAAATTCGAAGGTGTCATGATTGCCACAACAGCAACGGAGGCCGCCCTATATGACGAGGTTGTCGGAGGCCAGCTCCGCTATTGGATGGGATCGCTGACAGCCAAAAACCTTCCCCTGTCCATGTTTCTGGAAACCCCAGATTTAGGCTATCCCGCATGGTCCGGCCCCACCAATAAAACAGTTCCAAACTCAGCCATCAAGTCCTCCCTTGGGCTGGGCATCGTCCGCTTTGAGGAACAGCCGGAGGAGCCGGTGATCAGTACCTATGACTATGAGTACCGGACCAATACCGAAGTCATTACGGCAGTAGAGGTCAGCGGGGGCCAGAGTGATCCGGATAATCCAGTCACTGTGCGGTTCCATATTGATGGGACCACCTATACGGTCAGCAATGTCTACTACCCGGACGGGGATTCCCAGTTGGCCTGGGTACGCTGGACCACACCGGACGAACCGCAGGATATGACCATCGATGTGGATGTGTCCGGCCCCGGCTCAGCGCAGGCCACCATCCACTGCAAAATCGTGGATCTGGACGAGAATCCCCCTCCAAATCCAGTGGCGGATGACCGGAACGACTCCTTCACACCCTCCCCGGTCCCAGACCGACCGGAGAAAACCTCTGCACAGTGGACCATCTGGGACCCCTGGTGGCGGGAATACTGGGTGTGGCATGGTGATGATGAGGATGGATACTGGTGCGACCACGGGTGGTGGGAATTTGACCTGGAACGCTACAGCGCCAGCCTTTATGCTTCCATGGAAATTACTCCAGACGAGAAAAATCCCACCGCCAGCGGCAGTACCATGAAGTCCGGCTATGGGATCAATCAGGTGGTCACCGCCAGGGTGAGCAGTTCACAGCGATCGGCCACGACTGCCCTACAGAATGCAGTCAGCTACTTCCCGGAATTTAACTATGAGTCGTTCTGGAGGCTACTGGAGCGCATCTCTATCAGTTCCTCGTCTTCCAAGCTGGAGTTCCAGAAGAACGAGTACAGCACCTATAACCGGCGTACCCATTTCAGCCCTATCTGGTACTCGGACGGCTCCTATATGGTCAACACCTGGGTCATCGACTGCTGGACGCCGGCCGGGATGCTCTCGGTCAACCTCACCGATTCACTGAATATCCGGGGCAATCTATGGGACGATTGGCATATCGCTCCGCTTGACCTGTAGGCGGGAGGTGAAGCCATGGGATACATTCGACTGGGTGAGCAGCCTGGCGAGGTCTACCACTACACGCACCAAAAAAACCTGGACAGCATTCTGCGGGATGGCCGAATCAGGCGTATGGGCGATAGGGAGTGCTGGTTTTGCGCCTCTTTGGAGGATACCCTGACGCTCATGCGGGCCACCGTCATGATGGAGGGGAAGCCCTACTACAAGGTAGGCGGCAGTATCGGCCGCTATCCCAAGTTTGTGCCGGAGGACTATGTGATCCTTCGGCTAAATCCCCGATATCAGAAAGGTGAATGGGTACGGTGGATGCAGGAGATGCCTCCAGGATCGCCGCCCGAACTGCTGAAGGCCGCCGAAACATTCAGTAACCTGAAACTGGGCTTCCGGGGAGATTTGAAGTTCCAACAGAATCCAGAGGTCATTGAAGTGGCCCCACTGGTCGAGGCTGCTCAAACGCAGTTTTTAGATATTTCTTTCTTGATGTAAAGAGGCGGTTGACAATGTGCAAAAAAGGGCCTCCGGCAGTATGGACCAAGGAGAAAATCGAAGAAGCCTTTGCGGGATTTGTAGAAAAGAACAGAAGGCTGCCAGTGGCGAGGGAAATGAAGCCTCAATATGGGCTGCCGACACGCAGAACATTTGAACGCTATATGGACATGACCGCCCAAGAGTATGCTGAACTTCGTTACCCCACGCTTCTCTCCGCAAGAGATGAGCGCCATGTTCAAACCGTCTTGGCATATCGGAACGAAGTACGGGAGTGGTCTATTGAGCGGCTTATGGAGGCGGAAAAGAACTTTTTTACAAAATGCGGGCGGTTACCTGAACCGTATGAATACACGGCTGAGAACGGTCTGCCTATGTACTCTGTCTTCTGTAGGTTAGCAAAGGAAGCGTTTGAAGAAATAATCCGGGCTCAGTTCCTGGAAACACAGGAATTGAGTGGACCTGCGCTCACGATGTAAGCATTCACAGTAACAAAATCAGAAAAGAAACGGGCCGTGGGAAAGTGCCTCGCGGCCTGTTCGGGATAGATCGTCCATCCGCGGGAACACCCCCGCGGCCTTTCTTTTTTCAGCAAAGAAAGGTGGTATTTGATGATGAAAACGAAAAAGATGCTCTGTGCGGTCGTAATGGTAATGATGCTGGCCGTCATGTTTACGGTACCCGCATTTGCGGCAGGAACCGGGGATGTGGCTGGTGCCATTGAAGGCACTTGGACGGACGCATCCGCCCAGATCAAAACGGTTGTCAATAATGTGGTCTTTCCCGTGATTGACCTTGTTCTGGCTGTGTTCTTCTTCGCCAAATTGGGCATGGCGTATTTTGACTATAGAAAGCACGGCCAGTTCGAATGGACTGCGCCGGCCATCCTGTTTGCCTGCCTTATCTTCACCCTGACGGCTCCCACCTATGTCTGGACGATCCTGGGAATGTAAAGAATTATTCTGAGAACACAGGAGGAAGGGAGCAATGGAATATCCAATTCCAAATCCATCCGGAAATAAAATGCTTTCATTGGTTAACGAGCTGTACCAGCGGTCTACCGGGATGTGCAGAGCAGGTGCAGGTCCATACGGCATCGGGGTAAGCGTGGTAGAAGATACTCCCATTGATGTGTTTTTCACCTTTGATCCATACCCGGTCCTGGATTGTAAAATACTGCCGGAGGAAATCCCTGAGTACACTGTCGGCGTGATTGGCTCCTGGAGCGGAGAGCGCGAATATCTTTCGCGGGAGGAGGTGGAGCAACTTCTCTCTGCCTCGGACCCGAAGACCAGAATATTGGCGGAAACGCTCCGGTACTTTGAAGGAAAGACCTGGATCGTGAGCTGCGCAGATTGTCAGGAAGCGTTCGGGATTCTGGCGGATGCGGAAATGCGCGAGGCATTTGGGCTGGATGAGCAGGAGCAGATTGGACCGAAACTGGAAATGTAGGACAAGAATGATGAGGCGTAAGCCGGAAATGGGAGACGGTTTCTATGGGCTGTTGGGGAATTACCGCACTGGAGTCCGACGATGGACTGGATGCGGTTGGATGTGTCCGGTACAATTTACCGGCAGACGGACAACTGGACCTGGGAGAATTGCTTGAACGATTAAAGAAAGACCGGTGGAACGCCCCCTGTGATGTAAAGCTGGGGCGTGCGCATACCAGCCCTATGGCACTGGCTGAGATCGTTGTAAAGTATCTTGACGGTGATCCCGGCAGTTTGGACTATGATGAGGAGTGGGCGGCCAAGGACAACAAGTTCCGGTCTATCACCTCTTTTACAGCATCAAGGTCTTCTCTCCAGGAACTCCGGGATTATCTTGCGGACACTTTGAAATACGCCAGGATCAGAGCGGAGCGGCAGATCAAAGCCGGCGCACTGCCTGGAGGCTGGTTTGATCCGAAGGATTGGGACGGATGGCAGAAACACATGGAGGGCCTTATTCACCGGCTGGATGGCGTTCTGGCCTTGGAAGGCAGTACGCTGGAGTTAGCTCATCCACCGGCGCCGACTGTCCCGGAATTAACCATGTAGGGAGGGAAAGAAGAAAATTGAATCCATTTGGACAGGAGTTGAGGAAAATCCTCACTCAGTGCAAAACCAGCGGCGTTGTGTCTTATGCGGGCAGATCCGCCTATATCCAGCTTGACCCGGATTTGCGGGCCAGGCTGGAGCTTGTTTCTCTGAACATTGCCAGCCAGTACAATGCCCTCAAGCTGACGATCCTGAACCGGACCGAGGGCGCGGTGGATGTGAATATCCTACGCTTTGGCGATTTACTGGGGAAGAAAGAAGTGAGCAATCCCAACTTCTCGGATGGTATCTTACCACACCTCTGGGACGATTATGGGAAGGTAGACTGGTATGTTTACCAGCCTACCCAGGCGGATTACAGGCTGCTGGCGGGTACGGTGGACGAATATCTGCAGGTGTTTCAGCGTCAGGAGGAGGCGCAGGAAAACAGCCCGCAAATGTGCTAAGAAAATAGGAAGCGAATACAAGCAGGGGCCGTGCCCAGTCACGGCCCCTGTGCCTTTGAGCAGGAGTATGCGTCCAATGCTGGCACGGTCCCCCTTACGCAAAGGGGTGAAACCACCAGATGTTTATATTGGACTTTTTCCTTGGCGGGCTGATGGATCAGTTTATCGACTGGGTCTACAGCCAGCTTGTGGGTTTCTTTGGCAACTTTTTTGCCGAGATGGGGAACATGGGCGTCGAGCTCTTCGAGATGAGCTGGGTACAGTCCATTGTTCTCTTTTTTTCTTATCTGGCCTGGACGCTGTATGTCGTCGGGCTGGTGGTGGCCGTGTTCGAGGTCGGGATCGAATACCAGACCGGACGGGCCAGTATCAAGGACGCGGCTATCAGCGCCGTCAAGGGCTTTATGGCCGTGGGGTGCTTTACCCTGGTGCCGGTGGAACTTTATAAACTCTCCGTCACGCTGCAGGCCAGCCTGACCTCTGGAATCACCGGGTATGGCGAGAGCTTTGATGCCCTTTCCACTGATATCATCAACTCCCTGCAGGGCGTGGATATCGGGGCCGCGGCCTCCTCCGGCGTATTCGGCGGGATCGGCAGCATCACCAGCCCCATCATGGTCATTTTTATTATCATCATGATGGGGTACGCCGTCATCAAGTGCTTTTTCTCCAACCTCAAGCGCGGAGGAGTCTTACTCATCCAGATTGCTGTGGGTTCCCTGTATATGTTCTCGGTGCCCCGCGGCTATATGGACGGCTTTGTGCAGTGGTGCAAGCAGATCATCGGCCTGTGCCTGACCACCTTCCTGCAGGCCACCATCCTTACAGCGGGACTGCTGGTGCTGAAGGATCATGCGCTGCTGGGCCTTGGCCTGATGCTGTCGGCCGGTGAAGTGCCCCGCATCTGCGGCGCCTTTGGGCTGGACACCTCGACACGCGCCAACATCATGTCCGCCGTCTATGCGGCACAGTCAGCGGTCAACACCACCCGCACCGTGGTACAGGCAGTGGGGGCGGCGAAATGAGCAGAGAAAAACTGATTTACATCGCCTCTCCCTATGCAGGAGATATTGAGGCAAACACCGCGTTTGCGAAAAAGGCGTGCCGGTATGCCATCCATCAGGGGCATACGCCCATCGCCGTCCACCTGCTCTACCCACAGATGCTGGATGACGCTGAGCCAACAGAACGGGAAATTGGACTGCGGCTGGGACACCGGGTGCTGGAAGTCTGCGACGAATTGTGGTGCTGCGGCAGCCGGATCAGTTCCGGCATGGCCCGTGAGATTGAGGAGGCCCAAAGACTCAGCATCCCCATCCGACAGATTGGGGAGCTGGAAATCAGGCAGGAGGCTCTGCCCGCTGAGATGGAGCAAAGCGAAGCTCCAGGGCAGAGCATGGGTATGGCGTAATGCCCACGCTGGGCAGCCTGTTCGATGGAATCGGAGGTTTTCCCCTCGCGGCGGTCCGCAACGGCATCGAGCCGGTGTGGGCCAGCGAGATCGAAGCCTTCCCCATCGAAGTGACAAGAAAGAGGTTCCCCTCCATGCTCCATGTCGGGGACATCACGAAACTAAATGGCGCCGAACTTCCCCCGGTGGACATTATCACAGGAGGCAGCCCTTGTCAGGATCTCAGCGTGGCGGGGGCCAGAGCCGGTCTTGCCGGGGAGCGTTCCGGCCTGTTTATGGAGCAGATCCGCGTTGTAAAAGAAATGAGGGATGCAGATAAGCGGCGCGGCAGAACAGCTCACACTGTTCGACCTCGATATATGTGCTGGGAGAATGTACCAGGAGCATTCAGTTCAGCGGGCGGCGAAGATTTCCGCATCGTCCTCGAGGAGATCGTCCGAATTAAAGACGGCTCCTGTTCAGTGCCTCGACCTGACTCCGGGCGCTGGGAATCTGCTGGGGCAATCGTTCTGGGAAATCAATTCAGCCTGGCTTGGAGAGTCATGGATGCTCAATTCTGGGGTGTCGCCCAGCGAAGAAAGAGAATCTTCCTTGTCGCAGATTTTGCAGGACGAAGTGCCATCCAAATATTATTTGAGCAGGACCGCCTGCCTGGGTATCCTGCGTCGGGCGGAGGTCCGGGGCAAGGAACTCCCGCCTCAGCTCCGGGAAGCCCTGCTTCTCCAGGCAGGGCCGGCCCCATCGGGTTTGATGGATACAACGGAGATCTGACGGGAGAAAAGGCGGCCACCCTCGGCGTCAACTGCGGAATGTCCACCGGACGGAACGGCGTGATCACCGCCTTTGCTGCCAACCAGCGGGACGAGGTGCGGGATCTGCATGATGTGGCCGCAGCGTTGGCTGCCCAGCCTGGGATGAAGCAGCAGACCTTCGTGGCCGGAATCACGGCCAAAGGCAACGGTGACTGCTTTCTCTCTGAGGAGCGTCACACCTCGCTGAGTGGAGGCGGCGGTATGCCCGGACAGGGGTATCCCGCCATTTTTACAGCCGGTTTTTCTGCTGGACAAGGCTCGGCGGCTGGTGGGATTGGTTTTCAGACAGAATGTTCCCCCACATTGAAAGCTTCGGAGAGTGGCTCCAACATGGTTCCCTCCATCCTGTGCCTTAATGACCAGGGCGGCAGCGTCATGGCCTGCAGCGAAGATGTTGCCGGGACACTCCGGGCACAGGAACATGGTCACCAGCCTCTGATCGTGGATAAGAGATCGGATGAGATGATGCCTGCTCTATATGAGAATCATGGAATTGACGCACGCTACACCGGTCCCCACACTGTTGCCCCGACCATGTCGGCCAGGTATGGGACCGGCGGCAACAATGTGCCGTTAATCGCACAAGGGTCCGAGCCATGCCAAGAGTCTTCTCACGCTATGTTCAGCAGGCAGCGGGTGGATGTCTTCCGAGAAGATGCAGTGGCCAGCACCCAGAGCGCCCGCCAGCATAAGGACGCGACAGATCTGGTGATGGATGTGGCAGGGTTAGACTGCAGAAATGGCCGGGAGAATGGCGATCTGTGCGGTACGCTTCAACAGGGTACCACCGGAAGTTCCCTCAACTCTATCCACCCAGTCCGGACTGGACGGCTCATCCGCCGCCTGACCCCACTGGAATGTGAACGGCTTCAAGGCTTTCCTGACCATTGGACTGAACTGCCAGACGCTTCCGACTCGGCCCGCTACAAGGCGCTGGGTAACTCCGTGGCGATCCCCTGCGTGGACTTTGTCCTGCGCGGGATCGCTTATTTTTTGAGGTGGAAAGAAGAAAGCCATCCATAGATTTTAATGGCTAACAAGGGGGTGTTGCTTGTGCTTCATTTCCGGGAGAATTGTTGTTGGTCTTGGTAATGGCTATTGTCCATGTCTTTCGGTATACTTGGCCTTGCAAATCAGGAAAGGAGCACAACGCAATGGAAAATCTGAAAAATCTATGCGGACAAATCCCAGAATCACTGCACAAGCGTGTGCTGGAGGATAAGGGGCCTGACATCACCAACGGTGAGTATCTGACCAGGGTGCTGACGGAATACTTCGCCCGACTCGACGGGCAGACCGGGAACCGCACTCTGGGCTGCCAGATCTCTGAGGAACTGCACCAGCGGCTGGAACAATATCTGAATACCCATTGGAAAGACGGCAAAAAGCTCTCGCAAAAGGCGTTTGTTCTGGGGCTGATTGAAGATGAACTGGCCAGATGGAATGCGGGCGAGGTCACGGAACTCCGCAGGGACATGAGCAGCGGAGGGAAAGGTCACCCCATCGCTTACGGGATATCCGCCGAACTGTTCCAGCGCATCGAACAGTATCTCGAGGCACATAAGGGCCTCAGTAAGAAAGGGTTTGTGGCTGGGCTGATCCTGCGGGAACTGGATGCACAGGAAGTGCCGAATCCAGATGACAGCCCAGAAAGCCATTCCGATATCCCAGAGGAGATGGGATATGCAGATGTCCAGACTGATATACCCGTGGGTGCGGAGCCGGGAGAAACCGACGAAAATCCCTTGAGTGAAGATGGAGTGGGATGACCAGATGAGGGAGGACCTATGTGGCCCTCCCTTCTAATATCTCTATTTACATGCGGAGGTGATTGTATTGTATATTTACCCAGACAACCTGAAATCCAAAGCCATCCTGTGGCTGTGGGAGCTGCGGGATATCGCTATCATTGGCGTGGGCGCCCTGATTTCCGTGTTTGCCATGGCCCAGCTTGGCTTTCTGCCCCCGGTGGTGGTTACTGCGGCCTATGCCTTCCTCTCGATTCGGCTGGAGGATACCAGTATCTTGGACTTCCTGCGCTATGCAATCCGATATTTCCTCCTGGGCCAGCAGACCTATGCCTGGGGGCTGTGTAATCCATCAACGGATAGGAGTGATAGAAAATGAGCAGAAAAAAAGAAGCAACGGCCAAACAGACTACCCGGCAACTCATCGGGATCGACGAGATCACCGACAGCGGCCTAAAGACCAGTCATGGGAGGCTGATTTTCTTTGCCATCAAGCCCACCAACCTCTCGGTCCAGCCTCCGGAGGCTGTGGGCAATCGCATCTATGCCCTCATGACCGTCCTCAAGGGGCAGGCTGAGATCGAGATGTTGGCCCTCAACTCCAAGGAGAGCTTTGAGGACAACAAGAGGCACTACCGCCAGCGGGCTGCCGAGGAGGACCTGCCGGTCATCAGCCGGCTGCTGGAGGCGGACGCTAAATCACTGGACCGCCTGCAGATCCAGATGGCGACCGCCCGTGAGTTCTTCGTACTGGTCCGGCTGCGTGAGGAAACAGGGATGGAGCTGCACACCCACCTCTCCCGCATCCAGAAAAGCCTCGAGGATCAGGGGTTTAAGGCAAGCCTCGCCAGCGGAGAGGATCTCAAGCGCATGCTGGGCGTGTACTTCGAGCAGAACGCCACCACGGAAAAATATGAGGATTACGACGGGGAACGCTGGATCATTTTGAATGACTGACCCGTGCCCCGCAATTTAATTGATATGGCCGTCAGGAGAACTTCCGGGCCATATCAGGAAGAAACAGTGCGATAAAAGATCTCCTGCCGGCCTGGACAGGAGGTTTTTTCATTGCCGAAAAACAGAAAAAAGAACTCTCCCCGGCCTGTGGTGGAGGAACCGTATATCAAGGATTTCCTCGACATGGTCGCCCCCTCAGTCATCGACTTCAAGGTGGACCACTACCTGTGCGGCAACACCTGTCGCTGTGTATGGGCGCTGCGGGAGTACCCCACTTCTACCGATGAGCAGGCCATCCTGCGGCATCTGGGCGAGATGGACGGGGTCACCATCCGCATCTACACCCGGCAGGTCACCCCCAGTGAGGAGCGCCGGATCATCCACAACGCCGCCAACAAGCACCGAATGTCCCGCTCCAGCACCGAGGATCTCCAGCAGACTGTCACTGCCGAGGCCAACCTGCAGGATGTGGTTACCCTGGTCTCCTCCATGCACCGCAACCGGGAACCGCTCCTCCACTGTGCGGTGTTCCTGGAGCTGACCGCCCCGGACTATGACGCTCTCAAGCTGCTCCAGACCGATGTGCTGACCGAACTGGTCCGCTCCAAGCTCAATGTGGACCGGCTCATGCTCCGCCAGCAGGAGGGCTTTGTTTCTGTCATGCCGGGTGGCCACAACGCCTTCGGTGCCCAGTTTGAGCGCGTTTTGCCAGCCAGCTCGGTGGCCAACCTGTACCCCTTCAATTATTCTGGCAAGACCGATCCTCACGGATTCTACATCGGCAAGGATAAGTACGGGGCCAATATCCTTGTGGACTTTGATAAGCGGGATGACGATAAGACCTCCGCCAACATTCTGATCCTGGGTAACTCCGGCCAGGGCAAGAGTTATCTGCTGAAACTCCTCCTGCTCAACTTCCTCGAGGCGGGCAAATCCGTGATCTCTCTGGATGTGGAACACGAACAAAAGGATATGTGCGAGACGGTGGGCGGCTGCTTCATGGATCTGATGGGCGGCGTGTACCGCATCAACCCCTTGGAGCCTAAGTGCTGGGATGACGGCAGCGGCCCGGAGGACAGGGACGCGCCGGAGGCATTCCGCAAATCCACCCGGCTGAGCCAGCACATCTCCTTCCTCAAGGATTTTTTCCGTGCCTACAAGGATTTCTCAGACCGGCATATCGACGCCATTGAGATCATGGTGGGCAAGCTGTACGCCAGGTGGGGTATCAGCGACAGCACCAACTTCGCCGGCCTCAAGCCCCAGGACTATCCCATCCTTTCCGACCTCTATGAACTCATTGAGCAGGAGTATAAGGAGTACGATGGGAACTGCCACCAGCTCTACACAGCGGAACTGCTGCAGGAGATCCTGCTGGGCCTCCACTCCATGTGCCAAGGCGCCGAAGCCCAGTTCTTCAATGGACACACCAATGTAACCTCCTCCCGCTTCATCGTCTTCGGGGTCAAAGGACTGCTGCAGGCCAGCAAGAATGTGCGTGGCGCCATGCTGTTCAACATCCTGTCCTATATGTCCGACCGCCTGCTGACCATCGGCAACACTACGGCGGCGCTGGACGAACTGTATGTGTGGCTTTCGGATAATGTGTCGGTGGGCACCACCATCATTGAGTACATCCGCAACACCCTCAAGCGGGTCCGCAAAAAGGAATCCAACCTCATCATGGCCTCGCAGAATCTGGAGGACTTTGACCGGGAAGGCATCCGGGAACTGACCAAGCCCCTGTTCGCTATCCCGCCCCACCAGTTTATCTTCAACTGCGGCTCCATTGACAAGCGGTTTTATATGGATCTGCTCCAGCTGGAGGAGGCGGAGTACAACCTCATCCGATTCCCCCAGCGGGGCGTGTGCCTATTCAAATGCGGCAACGAGCGGTACCTGCTGGAAGTTCATGCTCCAGCCTATAAGGAGGCGCTGTTCGGCACAGCGGGCGGACGATGAATGTGGTCGGGTACGGAGGTGGAACGGACAGCACGGCAATGCTGATAGGACTGTGGCAGCACAATATCCCAGTCGACCTGATCCTTTTTGCCGATCCCGGAGCCGAACAGCCGCACACCTACGCCTATCTGGACACTATGAGCCGCTGGCTGGAGAACCACGGGATGCCGGTGATCACGCGGGTATGGTACACCGAAAAGGATGGCCGGAGGCTGACACTGGAACAGGAATGTCTCCGCTCAGGAACGCTGCCCTCCATTGCCTACGGATATAAAAAGTGTTCCCTCAAGCACAAGGTTGCCCCGCAGGAAAAGTTCTGCAGGCATTACCAGCCTTGCATTGATGCCTGGGAGAAAGGAGAAAAGGTTGTCAAGTTCATTGGATACGACACCGGAGAGGAGCGCCGTCTGCTCAAAGCCCTTCCTCATGACCTTCAGGATAAAAAATACCAGAAGGAATATCCCCTGATGGAGTGGGGCTGGAGCCGAAAGGACTGCATCCAGGCGATTCGGGATGCCGGCCTTCCCCTGCCGGGCAAGTCTTCCTGCTTCTTCTGCCCCAGCATGAAGCGGTGGGAAATTCGGACATTGTACCACCGCTACCCGGATCTGCTGCAGCGGGCTTTGGCGATTGAAGACGCAGCCATGCCAAACCTCACATCAGTGCGGGGGTTGGGTCGGAACTGGGCCTGGCGGGATTTTATCTGCGCGGATGAAAATCAGCTGGCGATTCCGGGCGCTTTCTCAGATGAGGATCTGCCCTGTTCCTGCCGTATGAAAGGTGAACTGCCAGCAGCAGATCTATAAAAGAGAAAGGAAATTCGAATGAAAAAAATTGAATTGGAACAGTGGGAGCCGTTTCCGGGAGATCCCCGGAGGATGCAGTATGCCGGTCAGCGCATCGCACAGGAAGTCTTCGAGGAACTGAAACACCGTCTGGAAGGTATGGGGTATCTGCCGGATGAGTATTTTCTCATGGATCGGGAATGGGAGAACGGCAGAAAAATCCCCAAAGACGCGGATATCTTCTGTGCTGCCGACTACGGCGGAAGCGAGGGAACCTACTTAGATGTGTACCTGAAGTGGTATGAAGACAGCCGCCCCGTCACAAAAAGCTTTATCACCGGCAAGACGCTGGGCGAAACTGGCGCGGATCTGGACCGGATGTTCCTCATCTCCTCCGCCATCACCAAGGCGTTCCACGGGGACGGCGAAACCTATGCCCGACATCTCCGTCAGGGTGAGCGGGCGGAGCCGGAGGGCATGATCGTCCATCTGAATCCTACGGAGCAGCGCACCATCATCGGGGCGCTGGTGGAACAGCAGGAACGCCAGGAACAGGCCATGTCCCAGACGGAACAGCTCCTGCGGCGGATGACCGGGAGCATCACCGCCTATATGGATGAGGTGGGACGGTACCCCCTGCACATCAGCGACTACGATAAAACCGTGCTGGCCATTCGGGACGGAGAATTTGACGCCTTCAAAAACCTTTATCCCAGGGTATCAGGCCAGACGGATGACCTGCTGATCGAGGTGGCGGGACGCCCCGGAACCGTGGGTGGAAATATGACCCTGATGCTTCTCGCGGCGGCGGAACGGTTTTCCTCGAAGGCATATCTCACCGCCTGTAAGCGGGCAGTGGAAACGGGAGACAGCTGGCGGGTACAAACATTGGTGAAGGAGTCGGAAGGCCGCTTTTCGGAGCCGCTCCCATCTCTCCACGGTGAGGTGATCCTCTATGCCTATACAAATGACTGCCGGAACATCGCCAAAGACCTGATCGCCCAATGCACGCCGGAGCAGATTGCTTCCGCGCCCCCGAAGCTTCTCCGCTGGGTTGCCGAAAAGCTGGACTTCCAGACCGCGGTGGATCTGGTGGACAAGGGCGTCCGGCCGGGCGATGAGGTGGCCGGCATCCTGCGCACCCTCACGGGCCAGCATCAGGAGTGGATGGCAGAGAGGCTGCTGGAACATGGGATGCCGGTGGAGCCGGACAACTACGCCGCTCTCTATGCCTGCGTCAGCAATCAGGCGGTCGGCGCCGCCAAACTCCTGCTGGACCGGGGGATCGATCTGGAGCAGTACCAGCTGTGGGCGGAGCATCGGCCCAAAGGCGATGGGTACACGGAAACCATGGAGGAGCTGGCTGCGTACTGGTCTGAACTGCAGAACAGTACACAGCCGGAGGATTCGTCCATGAAAGGTATGAGCCTATGAGTGCCGCCGTTGCAGCGGCCGTCAAAGCGGCGATAGCAATTCTTTCCAATGGGGAAGCCCGCAAAAAGGTGGGCTGGGTCATTATGACCATCCTTTCCCCGCTGATCGTTCTGGTGGTTCTGCTTTGCGCCATCCTCTCAGGAACCTCACAGCACAATGTGTCCGCCGTGGAGCTGTGCTTCCACGGCGGCTCCATTTCCGCCAGCGCCACGCCGGAGTACCGGAGATACATCGAGGATATGCGGAACAGCTTTGACCAACTGGACGAAGTGATCGCGGAGATCAATAATCAATGCGAAGATGGAAAAAGCCTTGACGATACCCGCGTCAAGGCCATTTTTTATGCTCTGTATTTCGCCGCAGAACAGCCAGATACAGATGGCATCCATGAGTTTGCAGACTGTTTCGTGGATTATGAGGAGCGAAGCCGAACGGTTACCACCACCGACGAAGAAGGCAATGAGGTGGAGACCACAGAAACCTACATGGTGGCCGTTCCTATTGAAGACCGGGCTGAAATTTATGAGCGGATCAGCCATGCCATTGGAGTCGAGGTCACCGCGGACCATCAGGCCAACGCTGGCAGTATCTATCATCTCATCCTTTATGGCAGCCCCAGCGGGGAAAGCGGCGGCTGGTTCCCTGGGGCTGATGTCCCGTTCATTGGGGTGGATGGCTTCTGCTCTCCCATCGGAGCAGGCTGGGAGTCCGTGGTCACCTCGGAGTTCGGGTATCGCAGCGACCCCTTCACTGGCGAGACACGGGGACACACCGGGATAGATCTGGCAGTACCCACAGGCACTCCTATCCGGGCCGCACTGCCTGGGACGGTCACAGTTTCCCAATATAACAGCAGCTATGGTTACTATGTGATAATCGACCACGGCAATGGACTATCCACCTTGTATGGCCACAATTCCCGTCTGCTGGCCCAGGTTGGCCAGACAGTGGAGGCTGGGGATATCATTTCCCTCTCCGGTTCCACCGGGCGGTCTACAGGTCCGCATCTGCATTTTGAAGTGCGGGTCAATGGGGAGCGTACCAATCCCCGCTATTATTTACCGAAGACTGGAGGATGATATTTTGCGGCTGAAACTTCAATTGCCGGCCAAGGCCGGACGCTTCCACATCTCTGAGTGTGAGGCAGTTCGGTTGGTTACGCTGCCGGACGAGGAATTCCAAGACTTTTTGAATGGCCCTCACCAGGATGGCCGCTGGGCTGCAGAGCCGTTCTATGCTGATGAACACGGCAGACGGATCTACCAGGGCGTCCTCGTTTTGGGAGAGGGACATAAAGACGGAGTTTTTGTCTATGATGGGGGGAAACACTTTGCCTACTTGCCCGGAGCAAGAGCGGTGGTTGATTCCATTCTGGAGCAGGCAGTGGAAAAGATCATCAGGGAGGGAGCGGAAAACACCAACGAGGGTAGCTGGTGCTATTATTTCAGTGAGCTTTATGAGCAAATGGGACTGGTGATAGAGGACGGGAACGGCTTCGATACCATGCTCCTTGAGAAGCTGGAGCAGCGGCCGGAGGCGGCGGATGTCACCCTGACGGACGAGTGCTTTGATGTCTGCTATTATCTGGACTACTGCAAAAACCTGGCGCCGGAGCAGCCCGCCCCCTCTCTTTCCGCAGAGCGGAAGGAGGAGATCATATCAGGCATTCTGAACTATATGGCAGAGTATTTCGATGACAGCAGCCTCTACGATATCCTTCATAACACATTGGAAATCCGCAACGATGAAATTGGATGCCTTGGCTTCGCTCTGCACGATGAATATGTGGACGAGCAGATCGAAGCATCTGAGGTACAGACTGCCCTTCTCCCAAAGTCGGGGAAGCTGGTGAATCTGCTCTCCGCCTATGAAGAATTGCAACAGATCCCGGATGAGGAACGAATCACCCGCCTGGCTCCGGGGGCTTTCGGTTACTGCCTTGACCCTGATGTGCCGGATGAACGGCTTCATGCTGCATACCAGCGGGCTCTGTCTGCCCTCGAACTGAAGGACGACGAAATCCAGGAGGATGGGAACTTCACCTCCCGCGATGAAGTCATTTCCCGTATGCGGGACTGCCTGCTGGCCAAGGAATTGACAGTTGGAGAAAGAGTGCTCTTCGTCGCTACCGAGCCGTATGGAGGCCCCGGTGACTTCGCCCTTCGAGGCGGAGTGATAGAAAATGTAGATGAGCAGGAAAAGACCTGCTCGGTACGGGGGGCTTTTTTCACAATGGAAAACGTCCCCCTTCACTATGTGCTTGGGCGGTACAACCCAGCGGTTGGTGAGGAGCACTATGGGGTCCGCGGCATCGTCCCCTTCTTTTGCGAGGACAAAGAACTGGCCGGGTATTACCTGAATGAGGTCCGGATCATGTGGGATGCGGAGATGGGTGAGGAACAGGATCTCTCTATGTAAAACAGACAGAACACGGTAATAAAACGATGGGAGGGATACTACGGCAGTGCTGTATCAAGTAGAGCAACAGGGACGGCAAACCGCTTTTGTAGGCGAGGATGGAACTGGGCTTGTGGGGCTGTATCCACTGTTAGCGCGGGCCGCTACTATCGCGGAAAATGAGAACAGCAGCTTCGCGGAGGCTCTTCCTCTCGCTGCTGCTGAACGCGGCACTCCACTCAGGCGGGTATTTGCAGATGAAGCGGAGGCTCTGAGCCATGACCTTGGTCATGGCGGGATCGCAGAACAGCGGGTGGCCATCGATCTGGACAGCGGGCGGATTCGGGTGGAATATGACCATCGGGCCGGCAGCCTGCGGGAGAGCCTGGATGCCCTGGCAAACCATTTTCCAACGGCAGGCGTCAACAGAATCCAGAACAGGCTCATAGCTTTCCTTGCGGAGCATGATGGGAGCGAGGAACTCTACGAAACACTTCACGACGAACTGGGATTGACCAATCAAGAGATCGAAGCCATGGGCTTTAACCTCGCCCACCGCTATGAGTCGGACTGCGGTGACGCATACCAGGACATCGTGGACTACATTCGCTTTGAGCAGGAAACCTCGAAGATATGGCCCTGGTTTATCTCCGGCGATGAGATGCTTGCCCATGAAGCAACTCTGCGGGAGATCGCTGGCCGGCTGACTGCCGCTGGCGAATGGGATACGGAGAGCATCTACGAGAGCTTGACGGAAGCATTTGGAAGCAATCCATCGCTGGATAAACAGTCAAGGGCTGACACGAAAGAGGAGGAACGGAACATCAATATTAAACAGGATCAGTTGGATCTGCTTTGGCAGTTGGAGGAGTTCAGAAAGAGGCATGAGCATCAAGCAGAGCCGTCCGACTGGGCGATCCGGATGTGTGAGGCGTTTGTTGCCCAAAGTATGGGCTTCACAGACCGGGTACAGTGGACGGAACTGCTCCGGCAGAGGGGCGAAACCCTCTTTACATTTGATTGGAAGTCCGGCAGCGTCAGCGACCATGTAGCCCAGTGGTGCAAGGAAAATCATCGGGACTGGAGATACAGCCATCTCGGGGAGCTGCAGGTTGCTCATGGCGGTGAGTGGAGAAAGGTCGACTATTTCTGCGGGGATGGCAGAGAAACCAGAGTGTATTTTCCACCAAAACCTGTGCAGGAACAGCAGCTCCAGGCATTGGCGGAAGACCCTGCCATCCATCTGCGGGACCTGCTCACGCTCGGCCTGCCGGATCATGATGTCTATTTGGTTCATGCTGCGGAAGATGTTGGATGGGTGCCCGCGGCGGACCTTCCCCGGCTGACTGACCAGGGGAAAGAAGAATTCTCATCCCTACTGGACGCCAAAGTTACCGCCATTCGTCCTGGCTCTTATGGCGTGGATCTGGTACTGGATGGGGTTGATTCCCAACTGTTGGTACGATATGACGAAACAATCGCCAATTACTCCAGGGCTGAAAATACCCTGGAACTTTTTATGTAATGGAGGGGTCACGATGAAGAAAGCTACGGTCACCATTTCATTTGATCAGGAGAAACTCAAAGCCATCCAGTTCTATGCGGGAAAGAGCGGCTCCTCTTTGAAATCAGATCTGGATGAGTTCATGGAGAAACTCTACAAGAGATATGTACCGTCCCAGACCAGAGAGTATATCGAAAGCATGGCGGAGCCGGAGGAACAGCCCCGCCCGCGGCCTGCCCGGTCCTCTCGAAGCGCCGCGCCGGATACTCTTGACGAGGAGGTTGAATAATGGCAGATTCTGTATCTACCGAGGCGTGGCTGGACCAGCGGCGCTGGGTTGCGCTGGAGGAGGCGCTAAAGGCGCAAGGCAGTGATGTTAAACGGCATCTGCAGGACTATCTGATAACGCTGTACAACGAAACCGTTCCATTAGAACGGTGGACACAGATTGAAACAACTATTACAAAGGAAGAACTGGAGTCAGCACAGGAAGCGGAAGACCAGAAAGTCTATGCGGCCTTTCACATTCGGGAGAATGGCCATGACAGTATCTTCTCAACGGGTAACGGCGAGGAATTTCTGGATGTGGCCATACGGCTGCGCCGTTATCTGCAAGGAGGCACCGAGGCGGTGAAGGGTGATTTCTCCCACCACTTTTATAAGACACAGCCCATTACGCGGGAGCGGTTTGATGAATTAGCCGCCCTGCGCCTCGAAAATACCGGCAATGTCACAGGCGCGTTTGAGATTGATCTGGATGCCGGCTGGTGTTCCGCACTGAATCTCGCAGACGGTTGGCAGACCTTCAAAAACAAGGATGTATCTACGGCCGCCTACCACGCTAACCGAACTCGCAACATCCAGAGAGACGAGCAATGGCGCAGGCTTGTAGACTATCTGTACGGCCGGGACATTGAACTGCAGACCTTTGGTCCGGTTGAAACCAGAGGAATCCGCCCTTTGCGGGAGGGCGATCTTGCCTTCCCAGAGGCGATCATTCTGTCAGGCCATGGACTGAATTTTCAGTTTGGCTTCATCAGCGATAAGGCCCGGCGGGAGGTTCTTGGCCCGGCAGTGGACTATTTAGAGCCAGGGAGCTGGCTGGATATTCTCTGCAATTACGATGCCGCACGGCAGGAGGTCGACACTACTCTTTCCCTCACGCTATACCGCCAGGATGGAGCAGTACAGAAACTTTTCACCTATCCCCTGGGAAAAGAAGAACGGTCTCTTTTGCGAAAACAGATGGAAGCGGACTGCCTTGGCAGGACCGGGAAAACGCTGAACGATTACTACGCACAGTTGGACATGGAGCGCGAAACCCCGCCTGAACTCACAGCAGGCGTTAAAAGGCTGCCAATAGATGCGGTGTCCTTCACCGATGAGATCACAGAGTGCGATGGAAAACTGAACTTCTATATCCCCATAAACTTTGATCCTGACGCAGTATTCGGTACCAATGTTGCCTCCGCCTTCAACGATGACTGGCTGAATGTGTACGCCAATTTTGACTGGAAGACCGGGCGGATAGACAGCGCATTGACCGTATGTCTCGTCTGCTTTGACGGTCATGAGTTTGAGTTTTCCTACCCACTGACTCCCGCGGAACAGATCCAGTTGTGGGACCAGATGGATGCATACTGCCGCCAACAGAATGGACAGAGCTTGGGGGAAACAAGGACCGCCCTGCTGCGGGAGCAGGCGGAAGAAGGGCTGGAGATTCGGCTGTAGGAAACGCCGCTCGGTAAATTTTATCGACTTTCCACAGCTTTCCAGGCCGCTTTTTATTGGCAGTGATGAATGGATTTCTCTTCGGAAGTGTGGCATTGTGTTGTTGCATGGGCAGCAAATCGGCGCCTGAAACAAACCAAAAATCCGAGGAAAGGGGTTCAACGAATGAAAGCCGAACAAGTATGTAAACTGCAGGAAAATCTCGCAAAGGAGGCCATTGCATACCTTATGCTCTATGGAACAGCTGTGGATGTAACTCCATATCGAAAGGCTGTGACACAGGTTGGAACGGTATGGGGACTTCCAATACCAGACACACAGCGGTGGCTGGACTTGATCCGTCAGGAAGAAATCGCAGTTGCCCAAGCAGCCGATCCCGAAAAGGTGAATCATGTGATGGAGGAAAAAGACC
>OHMG01000106.1_pt1 | contig 49004 bp, 40 predicted proteins | sample 1569281 | NCBI WGS metagenome assembly OHMG01 (sample SAMEA3879581, study PRJEB24766) | human gut metagenome | biome: human-associated habitat; feature: feces | place: USA | collected 1985/1987 | reverse complement strand
CACCATTCTTTGCCTGAGGTTCATGGCTTTCAGAGAAAGTCATATAGCGCCTTATGTCCCACACGGATGAATCCGGGGGATTTACGGCGCAATTGTTAACGAAGAAACATGGCGAGAGATTTTTTTGCCAGAGACAGTGATTCGGGCCGGTTCCCTCTCGGGAACCTATGCTGGGTCCATGAGGTTGCTCCCGTCCATCGTTGCATCCAACAATGGAACCTCACGGACCCGGCATGGGCTCTGGAACGGAGCCAGCCCGCAGAGAAGCCCCTGGCAAACAGGACCAACCCTCGCCACATTTCTTCGTTAAAAAAGAAGGAAGGACCCCAGGCAGCGTATCGCAGCCCAGGGTCCTCTTGCTTGTCAGTCGTCGTAAACTTCTCCTTCGGCACGGATGCCACAGACATGGCTGTGGGCATAAGCTCCTTCCCGGCGCATCTCATGATTCGCCGTATTGGGCACTGTACACCGGCACTCTCGGCAGTACAGCTTGCCATCCTCCCGCATATACACAGTCGGCAGATCATCCGGGCTAAGCAGCCCATGGACCATTGCGTGTCCGTCCTCCAGCAAAGACTGTGGGATGACTGCCCGGACTTCCGTCCACCGGCAGTCGCCCACCTTTCGTTCCCGGGACATCAGCCGCAGAGACTGGACCCGCGTACCCTCTTTGGAGAGGTACAGGTCCATGCCCTCCGGCGTCCTGCGGAGCTCAGCCTTCAGGTCGCCCATCAGGAACTTCACGCTGTCAGGGCCAATGCCGCGAACCGGGTTGCCCATCCAATACCCTTCCTCAAACCTCTTCCGGCACCAGTCCATCATAATCTGGTCGGAGCCGAAAGTCACGGCCTTCCAGCCCTCGTCGAACATAGCCTTCATGGTGAGCTGCTTCTCGCTGGCATTCTGCCAGACAACCGACAGTCGTACTTGGAGATAGTCCTCCGACACGGCGCCGATGATATTGAGCAGGACATCCATCTGGCGTTCAACAGAATTAGCCTCACCATAAATGTAAGCGTTCAGGTCAAAGGCAGGGAAGACGGGGCGGATATACTCACGGATCTCGCGTTCCCAGCCGTCGCCGATGCCAGCCTGGTCATGTTCGATGAAGTCCAGGTACAGCCGGTACATGCAGGTAAACGCATCCACCCAGCAGACGCCCGTGTACCCGATATCAGGCACCTTCTTCCTCATCATGTTGAATACCCTCTGGTGGCGCCCGACGCCATCTTTATAACCTTTACTCATGAAAAAAATCTCTCCTTTTCATATTTTTTAGCCCATATAAATGACTTTCTCCAAATCTACGATCGTCCGGCCGTTGTCTACAACAGCGAACTCCTTCCAACTGTCGCTCCTCTCAGTGTCGGGACAGCCATCCAGAACCAGATCATAGAGATTGGTCTCTCTCAGGTGCCCCGCAAACTTCCAGGTGTCAGTCCAGACGGTGACATCGCGGCCGACCAGGTCCCGGTTCTTTGGACACAGCCGTTCCAGGACAGGCCGGAAGCCGACGAAGCAGTTCCGCTCCGAACAGGCCATGTACTCCGCTCTAGACAGATATGGGTGCATACCTTCCATCCAGTAACAGGGATGCACAGTGCCTTTGTTGTCTTCCATGCCGATCGTCCGGTCGCCCATGAAGTAATGGCCCTGCCAAGTCCAGAATTCGTTGCCCTGTCCAGATTCGTTGACTGCTTGCCTGAATTCACAACTGTCAGGGTTGACATCCAGGTGCGGGCACCGGCAGTAGTACAGGTCCCCATCGATACGGACTGGCCGGCCTCTGGTAAATCCAAAGGCATCGAGCTCATTCCAGGTGATATTGGTGAGGACGGTGGCCTTGGAGATCCACTTATCGCCCACCCATACCCAGGGGATGTTGACTGACTCGTCCACGGTGCTGTCTCCGAAGCGGAGAATATTATTCTTCGTGTAGAGAGCCGGCCGGTCATCCGTTCTGGTGAGGTCGCCAGCCCAGAAAGAACCGAACCGCCTTACTTCAAACTTCTTCATGTGGCCGGCACCTCCGGTTCAAGCTGGACGCTGTCCACGCAGGCCCGATCCACATAGGCAATGCGGCCGTCGATACTGGCGATCTCTGCATAAATAGATTCGTCATAATCCAGATCATCTCTCTCCAGTACCAGTTCATAGTCCGTGTACGCCCGCAGCCGACCGCCGATAGCGGCGATTCCATAGGGCGTCTCATAGTAGACCGCGATCTGCGCCCCAAGCAACGATTCATTCATGGTGAACTTCATCGGCTCCAGCATACTGGGCAGGGCAATCTTGCCATCCAGGAACATGACTCCTAATTTTTTGATGCCCATATATGAATAATTCCCCCTTTCATGTTTTTGCTCCAAATTGTGGTCCTGGGTGAATAATATGCTCACTTGCTCAGGACCATTCCAGGCAGGTCTCACGGACCATAGGCGAGATAGCGGAGATTCTGGTAGGAGAGCCCCTATCCGTCGTATTTCTTCGTTAAAAAAGACGGTTTTTGGGCAATGGGAATTTTGTTGGTAGAGTATGCTGTATTGCACCAGAAAAATGCAATTTCATACGCAAAAGTGGAGGGTAGCAATATATTAAGACAAATAGCTAAGTTGAAATATCTGCAAAGAGAGGCTCTTTTTTGTCCGGAAAAAGGCCCTTTTCTTTGCGACAATAGTTTCAGAAAATCATGCATATATTTGCTATGCAAACTTCGATATAGACACCCTTCCAAAAAAGTTCAAATTTGCCTGCACAAAAAAATATGTCGAGCAGTTTTGCCCAACATTTTTGGGATATTGGCGTTTTTGGCAAATAATTTTGGGTGCAGAATATCTGGCTGTTGTAGACAACCGGTAACTTCAATATATCGAAACGGACATCCGCATATAATATTAGTGATAGCCGAATTAGGCCCTGCGCCAGATTTGCCGAAGTGGGCAGATGGGAGATCTGTAGTCTGGTCAGCAGGTTTTTGGAAAGTCTCAATTAACGACAACGCAGTTAGCGCAGGGAATACGAAGGCCCTTGCCAGGTTAAACAGACCCATCATTTCCTGGTCCAACCCTACCAAAAGCGGATCTGCTGTATATCGAAATCCGCCGGCATTGCTGGCGGCGCAGCTAAGGGCGTACTCGTGCTGCGATACGGAAACTCTGTGCCATGCCGACATAGGTGGCGACGGAGTACATGGAGTACTGGTCTGGCGGAGCCGCTGCAGAAAATCTCGCTGGGAGGAATACATGGGAAAGACAAACCGAAAACCCCCCGGAACTGGGTGTAGCTGTCCAGAGGAAATATTAGCTAGGAGGGTTTTCTGCCGGTGATGAGCCGGGGGAGCCTGCTTGGGAATGGTCGCATGGAGCAGAAATGATGCGGAGAGCAGGTTGGTCGTTTGTCGCTGACGAGATCAAATGAGGTCTCGGACTCCCCCTTGCAGCGAAAGAGCAGCAGTATTTTGCTTCTTTTTCGTGGCAAGGGGGTGTTGCGTCTGTGCCGCACGACCACTGCTATTTCCTGCGCTATCGCGTCACTACAGGACACCCAGTCTTTTTTAATGAAGAAAAGGCCCAGGGGGGTGTTCTTTCTTCCCCAAAGCATCGATGCGTCGCATTTGGTCCGTGAGACAGCCACCCTCAATGAACACGAGAGCCCTTCGATCCACTGGGGCGTACAGGTTATCAGGAGAAGCCCCCGCCCACTGCAGAAGACCGCACTCCAATCACCGATGTTCCCAGGCGACGCTGAGAGTGGAGCAAAGCGAAACGAACAGCGTGGGAGCCCGAGGGTTCATCCCCCTGACCCGGTAGGGTCTGGGGGGTGGCCCGAGGGCGACCTTAGGGAACCCTCTCTTTTTAATTTAACTTGCTAAAGTATTTGTTTTACATCTCGCTTTTCTTGGTTAAAGTTAGTTGTTTTGAGCTTGTTTTAGCTTGTTGAAGTAAGTCCCCTCAATGCCACTTTAGTGTGCAAAAGTACAGCTTTGAGATGTCGCCGTGAAGGAAATGATGAGATTGTACCAGCGAATAGCATCAACGCCATCTGCATAAAACAATACATCACCCAATTCAGGAAAATTACTTAGAAAATAGGAGGAATAACATCATGGGGGTTAGCATTACCTGTCGGAAAACTGGCCGCACCATCGACATGGGGGCCGGCGGATTCCTGCGCCTGCGCCGGAAGGTCTCTGAGTTGCAGGGCGGCCCGTTCCACGATGTCTATGAGGAGGTCTGCAGCTGGTATCCTGGCCGCACCGCTGAAACGGCTGATGAGTTCGATGCCCGCATCAACGCCCGCATCGAGGAACTGCTCGCTGATGAGGACAAGACCAAGCGGCCTGATATCAAGATAGTCGACTTCCTGCTTCAGACCGATGTAGGAGGCCGCATTCGTTACGGCGCCTGCAAGAATATCCTGAAGGTCATCGGCGACTATGACGATAATATCCTGTACGGCTACTGCGGTCGCCCGGACTGCGCCAAATTCGCCGACTTCAAGTCTATTCTGCAGGACTGCGTGGATACCAAGTCAGACATGATCTGGTCGTAGAAGGCAACGATTAAGGGGGAAAATAAAATGACAACAACGAAAGAAATACTCGCCGAACTGAAGGCGAAAGGATTCCAGGTTATACAGCACCCGGACCGGGAGCTGTACATCGCGTATAGCGAGAGAAGGCTGCTTCATACGGGATGTGGGATCTCCGAGACTTCCATCGAATGGCTGAAGGAAATGTTCGATGGCCCGCCCCAGGAGAAAGAGGAGGGTTCCAACATCAGCAACCAGGAGGCCCAGGTTCGGATCCTACGCATGGAGCTGGCCCTGCAGGAGCTGCTGAAACCCGGGAAACTGGACGAACTGTTCCCGCTTCTGCCGCTCACCAAGGCCGGAAAGTTCCATAAGACTGCCGCCACAAATCTGTACATCCCCGGCATCAAGTATACGGTCAACGAGGACTACTTCAGCCAGTCTGAAGTATCGCTCCAGATTGCCGCATATAGATGGCTGGACGACGACACCTTCAACTGGGAGGTCTGTCCGGAGATCGGCATCCTGCGGATCAACCCTGACGCCTCCTTCGTGGGACGGAAGACGCCGCCCAATCTCATTGATGAGAAGGGGAACATCACGGCGCCAGCCGAGCCGCCCAAGAAAAACAAGTACCTCAAGCAAGAGGATCTTGTTCCGGGCACCAGCTACCTGGATCCCAAAGGGACCGAGTACATGTACCTGGGCCGGCTGCGGGAGCACTGTGTCGAGGACAGTGTCGACTGGAATGGCAATCCCCGCCATTTTGATATGGTGCTGAACCTCACCGATCCGTTGTACCTGCGGATGACCCAAAAGGCCAAAAAGGAAGTCGCCGTCTGTGCCACCCTGCAGGAATACCTACAGAAACGGTTTGAGGCCGCCGAGGACGAGCGCCTGTTCACCGGTCTGAAGGAAACGGTCTCCAAGAAGTTCGTGGATGAGGGAACCGTCTACTTCGATGCCGACCACAACAAGGTCCAGGGCCTCCATGTGGAGAAAAATATCCTTTGGCTCCCTCAGGGGACTGTAAAAGTCGATATTGACCTGCCCTGACGGGCAGTCCAAAAGAGCTCTGCCGCACCAGCGGCGGGGCTCTTTGTTTTGCGCAACGATGACCGCATCTGTTTGTTTCGCACAACAGAGAAGCCTCACGGACCCGGCATCGGCTCTGTAAGGAGCCGAAACAGCAATGCCATCAGGAAAAAAAAGAGCCCCACCAGCCACATTTCTTCGCTAAGAAAGACCTCGGATCCCCCCAAACCCATTCCCGCAAATGAATATTGGGCAACCTGCATATGATTATAAAGACAAGAATCCCCAACGAAAGGAGATTAGATATAACATGATTGAAAAAGTCAAAAGCATGGCCGAAAAAGCCAATACTTTCTTCGCCGAAGCCGGCCCACAGCTTTCAGTCACCGGCCAACAGTTTCTTGCCGGACTCTCCATACTCTGCATCCTGCTGTCGTTGCTGTTCTTCAAGAACATGTTCCTTCCAGCCATGGTTTTGGAGTTTGTTTCCCTGGTCTGGTATATGTTTACTGGACAGAGCGCTCCTGAGATGGCCGGCAAGGCTGGTCTGTGGTCCAAGATCAATTTATACCTTAACATCTGCTTGCTGGTCCTGGTGCCTTACAGCTGGATCGCAAAGGCGGCTGGCGGCGGTGGCGGCGCAGCCCTTGTGGGCATGGCCTTCATGGCCGTCGGCGCAGCCGGCCTCACCGTCTTCCAGATGAGCGATATGGGCAAGGGTATGTGGACCAAGCTGGCTGAGGTGGGTACCAAAATGGGCAAGGGTGAAGATCCAGCCTATAAGCCGGGCGACATCATCCTGTGTAAGGACAAAGATTTGATCGAGTCCGGTGCCAAGGATCCGCGGGAGATACTCCCATATAAAGATCGGTTCCTGCACATGCTCATTCTTGGCCCTACTGGCGGCGGTAAAACCTCTCAGGTCATTCTGCCTATGGTAGACCAGGACATCAAGAATTTTGAGGCCGGTGTAACGGTCATCGAGCCTAAGGGAGATCTGGCCCGTGAGGTGGCGATGATGGCCAAGGTGGCTGGGCGCCCCTACATCTATTTCGACCCCAGCGTGGATAATTGTCCCTTTTTCAACCCGCTGGTGGGCGATGAGGACGATGTCATCGAGAATGCTGTTACCACCTTCCTGATGCTGAACCCTGACTCTCCTCAGTACTTCAAGGACCTGTCCGAACAGCTAGTCCGTTATACCCTCAAGGTCCTGAAACGCCTAGACAAATCCGAAGGCGTCGATGGCAAATACGCAACCTTCATCAATATGAACACCGTCCTCCAGAATCCTAACCAGGATGGTCGTAAGCTGGTCACCAGGTTTGGACAACTGAAGGGGGAGACAGATGCTGAGCAGAAGGAAAATGCCGATATTGCCAGCTGGTTCATCAACGAGTACTATGCTGAGCGGTCCAAGGTGTATGAGAACTCCTCCGGTATCCGGGCTCAGGTGTCCAAGGTTATTGCCAACCGGTATCTGCGCGGCATCCTGAATCCTGATTTCGATAAGGGACAGCGCAACCAGATTGACTTTGACGAGCACCTGGAGAAGGGCGGCGTCATCTGTATTTGTACAGCCCAAGGTATGATGCGCGACCTAGGTAAGTTCCTGGGCTACTTCATCATCCTGCAGCTTCAGTCGGCTGTTTTCCGCCGGCCTGGCAACGAAGATAACCGCCGGGCGCACTTCCTCTACATCGACGAGTTCCAGACTTATTCGACGCCTGGTTTCTCCGACATGCTGACTCAGGGCCGTTCTTACCGCGTGGCCTCGCACCTGGCGACTCAGGCTCGTGCCCAAATCGCTATGGGCGGCGGCCGGGATGGCAAGAACTTCGTGGAACTGGTCTCTACCAACGCCCGTAACCTGATCATCTTCCCTGGTGTATCGTTCGTGGATGCCAAATACTACTCGGATCAGTTTGGTGAGCACGAGACCGTCGATGTTGTCAAGAGCGAATCCCGCAAGAAGTTCGACTTGATCACGGGCGGTCTGGATCGGCTGGGGCATCCCACCGAGTCCATCCGTGAGCAGAAGAAGATGGAGGCTCTCTTCAGCCCCACTGCCATCATGAAGCGGCCCTTTGGCGAGCTGACCTACAGTCTCATCAAGTACAACTCGGTCCAGCCGGCCAAAGTCGGCGTGGTGCAGTGGCTGCCCAAGGAATATGACCGAATGCTCAAAGATTTGATCGATACTGAGATCGTCCCCCATGAATACCGATTTCAGAAGGAACATGGCATCCGGCCGCAGCCGGAGGATAAATTTGAGGATTTTGAGTTTGGTAGCAGCCCCCAGAGCGACCCGCTTCTCGATCCTGCCACCGCTCCCACTCAGACGCCCGCGTCTCGGCCCGTACCTCGGCCGGCCTCGGGGACGAACCTCGGCCTTGGTGAGGAGGAGCTTGCAGAAGATGCTTTGAAGCCGCCACCTGGCAGTGACCTCCCAGAAGATATGATCTTTGACAACGGCCACAACGATCCAGACCCCATGGATGAGAGCTTCTTTGGGAGCCCCATGACGGACAAGGGGCTTCCTCAGGATGATTTTAGGTTCGATGATCTGTCTGGCGACCCGCTGATCGACGATGATGATTTGATTTGAGTTTTGATCCGTTTTTCGCAACCTTCATCTAAGCCATCAGGCTTAGACGGAGTAAGAAAAACACCTCATTCCCCGGTTGGCAAGATGAAAAATATAATCCGAGCGACCTGCATATAATAATGATGTACAGATTCATTTGCAAAGGAGGTGCCCCCGTGAAGGTAACATCCAGCTATGCCGTACATGTCCAGGATCACCGGCAGTCGCTCAAGGCGACTGTCAGCCTTTACCGTGCCGCAGTAGCTTTTATGATCGATGTTGTTGACAAGGAGTGGGACACTCTGCCTCCTATCTGTGCAGCTGGCGGAAAACTTGGGCAGCACGCCCTGGAGCACATGATCCATAAGACGAAGGGCTTCCCTAAGCCCAAGTATAATTTCGATGAGAAGTTTTATAAGTTCCCTAGCTACTTTCGCCGGGCGGCCATTACAATGGCTCTCGGAGCTGTGTCCTCCTATCGCAAGAATCTTGCCAATTGGGAAGCTGGCGGAAAGCAGGGCCGCCCGCCCAAACTCGCCTACGACCGGAATGTTATGCCCGTGTTCTTCCGCGGCAACATGAGCGAGTGCGAGTCCATGCTCCAGGGTGAGACGACCGTCGTGCAGCTCAAGCTGTTCGTTAAAAACGACTGGGTGTGGGTGGATATCCACTGCAGGCCCCGGGATGTCAAGTATCTGGTCAAGTGGTGGAGCGGCGCCAAGGCCTCTGCGCCTACCCTGGAGGTGAAGAAGCGCAAGGGCCGCCGCGACTGCAGTTTCCGGCTGCGCTTTGCCTATGAGGAGTACCGCGATCTATCCCTGCGCGACGAGCCGCTGGACAGGCGGCTTGCCCTTGCTGTGGATCTGGGCATCAACAATGACGCTGTTTGTTCTGTTATGGCTGCTGATGGCGCTATCCTGGGGCGGAGGTTTATAAACTTCCCCAGAGAGAAAGACCGGATGAACCATCTGCTGAACAAGCAGCGCGGCGAACAGCGGGACCATGGCCGCTATGGCGGTCGCCGCACCTGGGACCAGATCAATAACCTCAATGACCAGCTGTCGGCCAACATTGCCCGGGCTATCGTGGATATGGCCGTGGAGCACGGCGTCAATGTCATCGTGTTCGAGGCCCTCGATTTCCACGGAAGGATCCGCGGCCGCAAGGCACAGCGCCTCCATTTGTGGCGCAAGCGGGCCATCCAGGACATGGTGGAGCATAAGGCCCACCGCAACCTGATTCGGATCTCCCGGGTCTGTGCCTGGGGCACCAGCAGGCTGGCCTTCGATGGCAGCGGGGAGATCCTCCGCGGCCGTGTCAATCTCACGAATGACGAGCTGGCTGCGCTGATTGCCATGGAGACGAAGGACCGTAAGAAGGCCAAGGGCCGCCCTGAGACCCATTGTGGGCAGGAGCGCTGCACCTTCCTTAATGGGAAGGAGTACAACTGTGACTTGAGCGCCAGCTATAATATTGGCGCCCGGTACTTCCTGCGTGAGTGGTGCAAGGTCACCCCTGGACTGGAGGAAACTCTACCCAAGACGACCCAGCGCACCTATGCTAACTTAAAAGCCCTCAAGCCGCAGCATTCCTACAGGAAAGCCGCCGCGTGAGAGCTTGGTCATAAAAGCCTGTCAGCCAGTCTGCTGGCAGGTCCCCAGTGGGACGGCCCAGGGTCGTCACGACCGGCTTCGGCTGGCGTTGGCAAAAGTTCCTCCATCTTGGGGTTAGAACCTGGCAGGCGTATCCTGCCATGGCAGACAGGGCAACCTGTTTGTCAATAGCTTCATTCGAGCCCACTTGGCCTGCTATTAGGGGTGGGCGCCTTCGGGCCCCGCTGCTGTCTGCAGAGCTGTATCTGGGACGAATTACTTTCCCTACCGGGATTGGCAGAAGCTCCTTCTAAGCAGCTGCAAGGCTGTTTAGAAGGCGAGGTTCACACTCAGAATGACCGTCGGCAGGAGCCCTTTGAAGACAAGCCCAAGGCCAGCCTTGCCGACGCCAAGTTCAAGAAACAAATTACCATTGTTGTCGTGGTCGCTGTGCTGCTGATCATTGGCATTATTGTTGTGGCAGTGACGGCAGTGATGCGAGGCAACCTGAGTATTCTGCCTGGCTCCAGCCAGAAAGAAGATTCTGGGTTCCTTGGGCTGAAAAGCCCTAACTCGCTCAAGGATATTGAGCCGACCACCAAAGAGGTGTTAAGAAATGTTTGACGCTCAAAACGACCGCCGGCAGGAGCCCTTAGAAGACAAGCCCAAGGCCAGCCTTGCCGATGCTAAGTTCAAGAAGCAAATCGCCGTTATTGTTGCTGTCGCCGTGCTGTTGATCGTTGGTATCATCGCTGGGGCGGTGACGGCTGCGATGAGGGGCGACCTGAGCATTCTCCCTGACTCCAGCCAGGATGAAGGTTCTGGATTCCTGGGACTGAAAAACCCTGGGTCACTCAAGGATATTGATCCTACCACAAAAGAAGAGCTTCGGGAAGAATTCGAAGCCAGGCCTCCGGTCACTGAGAATGATATCCCAACCTTTGAGAAGAATATTACCAGGTATCTGAATGAGGGCGACTTCTCCGGGCTGGACAATTACCTGAGAGAGCAGATGTCCACATATCAGACTCCGAGTGAGGAAGATGAGGCGATAGACGACTGGAGCGGCAGATTCCCGCTGCTTAGAAGCGATACTCAGATTGCCATCAACTTGGTCAATAAGGCCATTGATGTCCCCGCCCCACAATTTCAGGTATTCAGCGATCCTGAAACGCTGGCTGCAGCCATCCTTTGGTCCCCCATTACTATGAAAATCGATGCATTCCTGGATTGGTCTTCGCTGATCCTTCCGGCGCCGGCCGTCGGGTCGAGCATCCAGCTCAGTGAATATGTCTACGACAAGCCGCAGGAAAAGCTGGCTGAAATCTCTGATTCCACTGACACTCAGTACTACGATGTTCGTTCCTACAATGCAGTTGTGACTGGTCACCAGGTCCGGGTTACGGTCGTCATGGGACCTACCGGCTATTGGCTACCATACTCCGTGCAGGATATCGGTGGGACCCTGACCTCCAACAACTGGACCAAGGCATTCCTGAAGAATGAGCTGGAGCCGAATGTCCCCTACCATTCTGATTTGGATGAGGTCTGCTATCTCAGCCCGCCCGATGGTGTGCCAAGCAGGGAAGAAAACCCTGGTTGGTATAACGAGGAAGGCGTTTACATCGGTCCGGGCTCTGAGTTTCGGCCACCTATCATTGAGCAGCCAGAGGGAGAATGGGAAACTCCAACAGAGGTAGAGGCCACGGCAGAGGACGAAGCAACGCCTTCCGAGGGAACGGCGACTCCTGCAGCCTGACACAGAACGATCCCCGCCAGAGATTCTTCCCTGGCGGGGATTTTTTTTGGACTACCACAAGCAGATCTCACGGATCCTACACAGGTTCCCGCAAGGGAACCGGATGCAGCGGATGTCAAAACAGCAAAACAGGATTTTTCCATCACATTTCTTTGGTAATAAAGACCCATCTGACCCTGTCGGCTAAACACCCTCCGTCTTCTCTGTTATAGAAGCGGCTGGCAGAACCTGGATTTTACTGCCGGCGCTGTCGCCTTGTACAGGGAGGCCAGGCAGTTTCTTCTCTGGTACGGACAGCACCTGCTCTGGGTTGAATTTCCGCATCCGCTCGTCCCGGATAGTTGAATAGCAAAACCATGCATTGAGCAGCGGCTCAATTCTCTGGTTATCCGATTTTGCCGACTGAAACGCCGTGAGCATCAGCCGGCCGCGGGTCCGGCTGAAGAACAGCTTTACCGCAATATTGTTCTCGTTAAATAGGTTGATAGCCGCAGGACTCATTTTTGCTTTTTCATCGAAGGCCGTGGACATTTCGATGCCCCTGGCATCCTCGTTGTAGCAGATGTACGACAGGCCATCCACAAACAGCACCGGCGTACCCGACAGTTCGTCCATCAGGATCTCCACCCGCCGGTTATAGTAGGAGAGAGACCGGTACAGGTCGGCCAGCACCTCCGGCTTTTTGAGCTCTTCTTCCATGGGGATCAGGACCAGCCGAGGGAGTTTGCTGGCAGCCGGTTTACGGTATAGGGCCGAATCCCGGCCTCTTAGCACCGCTTCCTCAAAGGGGATATTCTCCCGCTTCATCCGGGAGTACACGGTTATTCGCTTGAGCCGGAATGCCGCCAGGGCCGCCTCCCGGCTTGGATAGCTGATCCCCTCGATGACGCATGGTTTGGCCGCAGATGGGGTGTCGCTGCCGCCGGCTGGCGTCGAGTTTTCCAGCACATACTCGATGGCTGCCTCTGCGCTGCACTGTTGAGACTCCCGCACCGAATACACGCGGGCAGGGGAGATGCCCAGAGCTTCCGCCGCTGCATAGATGGAAGAATACTGCACTCCGTTGAATTCCACAAATTTTCGTTTCGGCCCCTCTCTGGGTGGCCCAGGTGTTTTGCTGGCCGTTGAAAACTGGCATTTTTCGATGATCTCCTCCAGCGATTTTCCCTTCCTGAAATAGGCTGTCACCTTCGGGTAGTTGAGATTGAGCTCCTCCGCAAATTCCCGCAGAGAGGAATACATTCGCCCCTCATATTCCACCTGGTAGCCTTGCGCTTCCATTGCCATGATCTCCTCCTATGCAAATTTGTCAGTTCCTATTATACAAAAAAACACAGCCGGATATTCACATATTTTGTACGGAAGCTGTATTTTTTCTGCCTTGTCAATTAGCATAAACGGGAGTGCATAACATCCAGATGAATGAGGCGCATGTGTTTGCCTTGCGGCGCCTCAGGGCCGACAAACAAAACATATAGGCTAACAATTAAACGAAGAAAGGAATAGTGATTTGGAATGGATAAGATTTTTGATACTGACCGCATTGCCTTAGAGAAGCTGATGGCAGATGAGGCGATCTGCTGGGGCACTGTAGAGCGGCTGGCCCGGACCGAGGAAGGGATGGGCTACATGATCCTGATGCTGGTCAAGAACCTGGATATGGGCATCAAGGCTGGCGGCGAGAGATGCGTGATCTATGCCCCTGAGGCCGACTGCGACAACCCCAACCTGCGGCTGATGAACCTGATGGGCCGGCGGATCCCCTTCGTGATCTGCGGTATCGACGAGGACAAGGGCTGGCTGACCTGCTCCAGGAAGCGGGCGCAGGAGCTGCTGAAGACCAGCATGCTTCAGGGTCTGCAGTCTGGCCGCATCTACGAGGGCGAGATTGTTGGTTTCAGTCGTTATGGCGGCTATGTGGAGGTGGGCGGTGTGACCGGCCATATCCGCAACAGTGATTTCACCACTGACCACAGCGACATCCGCGAGTACATGAAGATGGGCGACCGCCTGGAGGTCCGTTGCAAGGAGATTTCCGCCTCTGACGGCTATATCTTCTGGGAGGCCGTGAACAAGCAGCACCGCACCGAGCCTTTGGCCTTCGATTTTGAGCCTGACACGATCGTGCTGGGCAATGTCGTCCGGATCGCCAATTTTGGCCAGAGCACTGGTGTATTCGTTAACTTGCAGCTGGGTATCGATGCCCTGTGCCCTATGCCCCGCGACCTGGAGATCGAAGAGAACTCCCGCGTCTCCATCAAGATCGAGAGTGTCACCCCCGGCAAGCGGCCCACTGATCCTCCCCGCATCCGCGGCCGGATCATCCGCGTGTCCTAACATCAGTACGGCAGGGCCTCCCTAAAGGGAGGCCCTTTTTGTGCGAATAGAGTACTGGCGATTTGCATAGTATAGAGGTCATAGCACCGGATTTTCTCTGGTGGTTGCCAATTTTGGATATACATTTTGTAAGGAGTGTGACTTAAAATGAGTGAAATGCCCTATGTGACACGCGCTGACGGCAAGAATCTACGCATTGCGCCCTTCTACCAGCAGGTGTTCCATCATGAGTCCAGTCAGCCAAAGACGATGCCCGAATACACCCTGATCAAGGGCTTCGTGCAGCTGCCGGAGCAGAACCGACAGGTGACTCTGGAGGTCCTAAAGATACTTTCTCAGTTTGTCTTTGCCACCCGGGAGCAGCTGGTCCGACTGCTGGAGATCAAGGGGATCGACCCCTCGACCCTGGACGACGACCTGTCCCTGATGCTGGAGAACCGGCAGGTCAACTGCTTCTATCTGGCGGAGACGGCCTCACCTGAGTTTGAGCCGGCTGAGGATGCCTTCCTGGTCTATTGTATGGACTTTGGCGCCCTGTGCCTGCTGAATCATTTCAGTAGCAGCGACTCGCTCTCCTGGTTCACCACGGACGCAAACCGCAGCTCCGAGCTGGTGCTGAAGTACCTGACTACCGTCGAGTTTTTTCTGTCCCTGGCCAAGGTGCAAGGTCCGTCCCTGCGCTACTTCAAACCGGCCTTCGATGTGGCTTTCGGGCACCGGGAGATTCGCTTTTCCGGAGCCTTTGAAATCGAGGATACCAACGGCCAGAACCATTCGTTCCTGCTGGAGACGATCCGCAATTTTGACCTTCCGGTGACTTGGCGGGATAAGTTGGATAAGAAGGTCGTCCATTTTGTCTCCAAACCCAAGAGCTGGGGCAAATACTTCCTGGATGAGCCGGTGGTCCTGCTCCTGGTCGAAAACGACAAGGATGCCTTGGAGGCAGCTGAGCTGTTCTACCGGCGTACCGAAAAGACCAATTTCCGGCTCATCACCGACGATCAAGTTCGGGCGGGCCTGGAGAATGCCCGGTTTCTGAAGTATGTGCCCTATCAGGCGGCGCCTGTCGGGCAGGGGTACGATGAGGAAACGGCCCGGCATATGGCTGAGCTGGATGAGGCCACTCATACTGGATCACTGGTCGCCGTTCGTGCGTCTCTGCTATCCGGGTCCTAAGACATATCTTTTACGCCCCGTCTCCGGGCTTTGGCCTGGCGGCGGGGATTTCTTTTTCGTTGTCTTGCTGAGAAGGATATGAATCTTTTCTATCGAAGAAAGGCCGGCGTGGACTTTGTCTCCCCTCTGGTTGTCGTGGATGCGTCGCCTATGGTCCGTGAAGTATCCCTGATCGTGCCAAACAATTTGCGCGGCTCTTTGTTTTGCACAACGGTTGGGATTAGCAGGTCTCACGGACCGTATGCAGAGTAGGGTGGCTTATTGGCAAGAGAAGATTTCTCCGCCATATTTCTTTGTAAAAAAAGATTCCCGGCCAGGTTGCATATCAAGTCGTATGGCGGTTGGAAATGCTCATGGGTAATAGGCTTCGGTAGATTTGCATAATATCATCTCTATAAAGGCGCGTGGTGACAGAGCCCCTGTCCTGTTCTCAAATCAAACTGCCACCGCGAGACCTACGAATATGTTTGCAGTACCTGGGGCTATCGTATCAACCATGAACATCCACTCTCTTGGGCAGCTGTACGCAGTGGGTGCCCCGAGTCTAAGTTTGTATTGCTCGCCACATAGTTGTTTTGCAAGCTCTATTGTGGGGTAGAACCCTTAGCAAGCTCAGGTCCTTTACTGGGCTGGGCCGTTCACGCAGGACACATTGCGAAGTCAAAAGACTTACTGGAAGAGCTGTCCTTTCTCAGATTTTTCAAGAAGGAGGTAATGCCATTATGGCTGACAACGGCCTCAATAATATGGGGGATGTTTCCCAACAGGCGTCTGACCAGGTGACTGGTAAAATTAAAGAAAAAGCCGAAAAGGGTGCAAAGGAGGTTGCCAATAAAGTAGGGAAAAAAGTTGGCAAGGCAGTCAAAAAGGGCGCAAAGAAGGTAGCTAAGGCTACGGCAAAGGTCGTAAAGGCAGCTGTAAAGGCTGCTGTCAAAACGGCTGTTACCGTAATTAAGACTCTGATTAGCTTGATCGTCAAACTCCTCGTGGTTGCCTGGCCATTTGTTTTGATCCTGCTGGTCATTGTCATTGTGCTTGTAGTTATCGCAGATGTTATCTATGGTGAGCGTGGATCTGGGCAGGTGAACGACTTTAACCCAGCAGTGATGAACCCTACCCTCATCGACGAAAACACGAAGGCTGTGACGGCTCTGGCTCAAACAGAACCGCAGGCTGTGGTAGACGCCTATTACAAATACCTGTCCACCCAGTCGTTCACAAAGGAGTACAACGACAAGCTGTATGAATTTGCGGATGAGGATGAAACGGCTGACTTCTCTGCTCTCCGTGACTACTATGATGGAGAGAACTATTTCTATCTGTCAGACGATTTTATCCGCATGGTGGACGAAACTCTGCATGGAAATGTGCTTTATTATCCGGAACAAGTCATCAAGCCTGTCTTCGGTAAGAATCTGACGGTTGAGAATAAAGAAGGCAATGAAATGATTGCCTATACCTCGCTGCTTCCGACCGGCTATGCCTCCGGTGATAAGTCTCCCATGTATGAAGATAATTTCGACAAGCCCGAGGACAGTCTTGTGAAGGATTTTGACAAGATTGTTACAGATCGGTCGCAGCTGGATGTCGCTGATATTGACGGTATCAATGACGAGACACCTTCCTTGATTGCCAAGTCACAGACTCCCACCGAGCATGATCCCGGCGACGGCACTGCTCCTTATTATTCGTTGACAGAACGGAATGTTATCGACGGTTCTGGCGGCTCTGGCAGTACAGAACCTGGTCTGTGGGACTATGGTTTTGGCTCGGTTCTTCAGTATGAGCCCCATCAAAAAATCCAGTATATCACCTGTACCTACACGGATGTCGATGCCGATATTGACCGGGCTTCCCGGCATTGGATCGAGACTGAAGATGGAGGCGAGTGGTCGGACTGGTCGGATTGGAGCCATTATGAGGTCAAGTCCTTCCCGGTGCCGGCTGACAAATCCCAGAATACGCTGGAAGAATCTGTCCAGGATCACATTGACACTCTCCCGACCGGCAACAAAGATGGTACAGTGGAGTATAAGTACACATATGCCCTGCCTACCAATATCAAGGCGATTCTCTCTGATACCACGAATTGGGACAATGCCAAAGAGCCCAACAAGGACAATGAGGCCACCATCAACCGGGAGTTCGCAAATGAGCACATTGACATGAAGGTAGAAGGCGCAAAGGATATTGAAATCTCTCGTCTGGAGTTTAGCAGTGACCTGGATGTTTTTGCAAACCACGGAACCGCCCTATATCCTCTGAACATTGCCGTAATCAACCATGCGGCCACCTTCTCTGGCAATATCCATTATACGATCACCCCGGCCGGTGAAGATGGGTGTGTGGAGACCCGGACTCCTCTGCAGTCCAATACGACAGCTGTCAGTGACCACCGTGAGGCTGTGAAAACCATCAAGGTCTCTGGCGCCTGCAGCGATAATGTGCAGCTGACCGCTACACGCGAGGGTGAAATGATCGTGCAGACGCCCAAGGTGGAGGAGACTGATTCTCCTTGGGGATTTGCCTATTTACAGCAGTATGCAGACAACTATGTCACCTACGCGCCCAACAACTACATGAATGACCGCGATTTCTTCCTGCGGTCTGGATTGAAGGCCGTGCAGAGTCAGCTTGATGGCACTGCCAATGAGGCTGAGAATAAGGAAGCTCAGCAGTATGCCGACAACCTAGAATTCCTGCTCCAGCTTGGTTTCTTGAAGCCCTACTCTGGCAGCAACCTGACAGCCATGGGAATGGTCGATATGGGAGATATGCAGGACTCAAATTCTGACCTGTATATCCTGGCCAAATGTATCGCAGCAGAGGCACACAATGGAAGTACACTTGGCAAGCTAGATGAGCTTCTGGTCGGCGCAGTATTTGTAAACCGTGTCAAGGGCGATAATACTTTTCCTGATACCTATTGGGAAGTGCTGACAGCCCCAGGCCAGTATGCATGTTATTCAAATGGGTCTTGGGCTAAGGCAAATCCAACTGAAAGTGAGATCGCCAGTGCTATCCAGTGTATGACCGGGCAGTTTGCCTTGCCGTCGAATGTCTTGTTCCAGTCGCAGAACCCAAATCAGGGAACAAAGATATTCATGACCAACGGCGTCCACTACTATAATCTGGCATATACCAATACGCCAAGCCCAAAAGATATCTGGGACCGCCCCGCTTTGGACCCAGATGAGATCCGTGCGCTGGCGGCTAAGTTGGATGGCGCTGACCCGAGTACAATCAGCGGGCAGGGTATTAGCTTTGATCTGTCTAAGACTGTGTTTATCGGTGACTCGCTGACAGTTGGCCTCAATAACACGAACAAGCTGTCTTCAAGTGGTGCCATGGTTCTCGCTCAAAAATCAGCCAGCACAGACCAGATCCGAGAATTGGTAGAGGATTCCAACGCATCCAGGTGGGCCGGTAAAGAAGTTGCTTATATATGCGCCGGCACCAATAACCATCTGGACTATGAGGACAACTTCATCAAGAAGTATAATAAGCTCATAGACGCCATCTACGAAAAGGCTGGCAACAACATCAAGATCTATGTACTGACAATGCCTCCTGTGCAGGAGAAATACGACTCTAGCGTCAGCAACGAGTGGATCAAGAAGAACAACCAGAGCATCCAAAAGGTCGCCGACTCGAAGGGCATCCAGATCATAGATATTTGGAGTGTACTCCAGCAGGACGGCAAGCTAAACCCTGAGTATGACAGCGGCGACGGTCTGCATCTGAATGAAGTCGGCTATAAGGTCTGGTATAACTACATCCGTGGCGGTATTACAACCTCGACCATTGGAACCGGTGAAGTCAACATCAACGGAATTAAACCCGGAAATGGCGACATCGAGTCTGACTGGAGGCTCTATGAAATCGAGGATTTTGACTTGCTGGATGCCGTTAATATGCAGGCTCATCTGGGCACCGAGGATGAGACAGCCAGAAACTGGCTGGAGAGTACTGGGGCCTGGTTCATTAGTCTTGGCGAGAGCGCGGCAAACTTGATTGCCAATTTCTTCAAAGCCATGGATGAACTGCTGTTTGCCCCGCCTGATACGACCCTAGACCACTGCTTCCGTGTGGCGACTCAATATAATTCCATGGATGTGGAAGCCCTCGTCTATTCGTCGATCACATTCAGCACTCAGCTGCCCTTTGGCTCTGTGGAGGATGCCTATAGGGAAGAGACCAAGGATGAGCACCGTGTATTCTTGTTTGTGGGGAAGAATGCGATCAAGGGCCTTGGCACGATGGGTTATGGCAACACGATCCAGCTGGTGCCCGGTACGGGGACAACCATTGATGGGATCATTTCACCAACAGGCTCCTACTATCCACCGCTGAACGCTTACAACGGCACCTACATCGAATATCAGGTGGGAGAGGGGACCTCGGTCTTGGCCGTTGGCGATGGCAAGATCATCGAGGTGGATGATGTTGGCGCTACCGGCTCGTCCTCCAAGGGTAAGTATGTAGTCCAGGAGGTCAACTTGCCTGATGGGAAGGTTATGCAGGTCACCTATGGTAACCTGAAAGAAGTCAGTGTTTCTACCGGATCCACTGTCTCGTCCGGCGACCTGATCGGCAAGACCGGAAAGAACCATGATGGCACTGCTAGCCTGTACTTATCGGTGACTATCGACGGTGCGAATGTGGATCCCTCAACTATATTCTATCAGCCCAGTTGGGTCTATGGCGCTGGAAGCCTTGGACAGAACCTGAATAATGCAGATGGTACCATCAACAAGGAGGCCCTGAAACAGCTGCGCGAGGAGCTAAACCTGGTGGTTGGGCTTCAGCCGAATAGCCAAAAGCACAACCCCTATTCACCCAGCGATTTCAACCCAGCAGGCAAGATGCCGTACCTGTGTCAGCCGATGAACACACTGACCCCACTCCAGTGTACCTGGTGGGCGCGTGGCCGCGGATTGCAGTATGTGATGACCTTCTACCCCGGGCGGGTAACGGTTGCTCAGTTCAAACAGTCCAACCGGGGCAACGGCGGCGAGATTTATTACAATGCCAGAGTAGCAGGCATCTTTGGTACTGGGACAACGCCCAAGCCTAACTCCCTAGTCAGCATGGACAGTAGCAGTAGCTATGGACATGTCGCCTATGTAGAGGCGGTTGACTATGTCAATAAGCGATTCTACATCAGTGAGGCCGGTAGCGGCACCTGGTGGGGCAGCCTTGGACAGAACGGCATCAGTTTCAACGATTCCAGAATTCGCGGTTTCGTCTATTTGGACGAGATCCTGATTTAACACAAACATGAAAGAACAGCGGAGGGAGATTCGGACCTCCGCTGTTTTGTCTTTTTAACAAAGAAAATGGCTTGAGGGATTTCTTCTTACCGACGGCACTCGCCGCATCGGCTTCCTCCGGAAGCCCTATATGGCGCATAATTGCTGAGCACAACGCAGAATTGTGCTATAAAAATATAAAAAGCGCGAAGTGCATATAATATAAGTGAAGAAAAGATGGGTATTCGACAAGTCGTATTGAGGTGGCAAACTGCAGATTGGTGGGCATATCTAAGCAGGAAGTCAGAGAGCCTACATAGATTTAACCACACAATTTGTCGAATACCCGAAACCCGAAAAGATTCCATCAAGCCTGACAGGGGAGTGGTCTAAATGTGCTATGAGACTGACATTCTGAATTTGCCGGACAGCCTGTCGTACCATGTGGAGGAGACTCTGTGAGGATCATTCTTTACGCCGAGCACATCCATGTACTGCAGCGCACCGACAGCCTTGCTATAGGCGTTCTCCCACACCTCCGGTCTCAGGATGGCGACCTGCCTCAGGCAGCTCCCTGCTGGCCATGTACGACACTCCTGGTCGCTGAGCAGTGGGCAGAGGACGGCAGTTCCGGATTTCTCTACCGGGCCGATGCTGGCATGGAAGAGGTCCAAGTCCAATGGCTAAGCGCGTCCCGGATGCCCAGGAGAGTCGGACGCATGGCTGTCAAAGTCTCGGATGTGCAGCCGATGCGGTACTCGGACTGGCTTGGGATTGGGCCACAGTTCCTGTTTGCTGTAAGCAAGTACTGCCACCGGGGCTGCAATCTGATGTTGGTCCCATCTCGCACCCAGGGCCGGCCTGGCCGAGATCCGTGGCTGTATCGTATCCAACTCCAGATTAAACCCATTTTTCTGGGGGTGGCCTTGCCTGAACGCCCAAAAGAAGATCAATCTAAAGCATAAAACAAGAGCCAAATGAGCCTCCAGCATGGAGGTTAGGTGCAAAAAGAGAGAAGGAGGGTTGGGCCATCGTGGCCCAGAAGTATGAACGAACGAATTTATGTAAAAGAGGGGGACTGTCTCAGCATGGTAATGCACCGACAGCAGCGATACGAACTTTTAGAAATGAAAATCTGCGGCATCGATCCTGGTTTGAATGGCGGACTTATCCGCACGCTGCTGCCGACGCCCTATGAGGTAAATGAGGTAGCAGAAAACACGGCGCTGATGATTCAGAACCAGAACCTGATATTGACATCACGGCCGTTTCTTTCGCTTCCTATTGTGCGAACACGAATTTGCCGCTGGATCAAATGGGCCAATGAGCATCCCGATAAGGTCCAGGATGTCATGCAGGACCCGGGCATCCATATCAGCGAGGAGGATGTGTGATGTATTGTCCCAAAAACATCGATATTCCTGCCTACGAAGGCTATTTGAAGTCCTGCATTGCCAGCGAACGGGAAAGGTACGCCATTGCCATCGCCAGGGCCGAGGCTCATAAGGCCGGTTATGAGGAAGGCATCAGCGTGGCTCTGGAGGGCCTGCGCTGTTCCAACTACGAGAAAAAGCTGGATGATGAGAGCTACCGCCAGGGTATCAATGATTTTCTCTATGAGCTGGGCAAGGAGCTGGGCATCGGCAGTGCCGGCCTTCGGGAGAAAAATATCAGCCTGGATGAAAAGGCCGCCCTGATGGCTGAGCATATCCGCTTGGAGTTTGGGGCCGTCGCCGGAGACGAGGGGTGAGCTGTTGCCAGCAACAGCGGAGCCTCACGGACCATATACGAGGCGGCTCCTCCAGATGGCAACAGGCAAAATCCCCGTCGATTTCTTCGGTAAAAAAGACTCAGCACGCAAATTTCCCATCAACAAACAACCTGCCACCCCAGAAAGGAGTGTATTTCAAATATGATCCCACTGAGCAAGATACAGGTTTCTCCCGTAAAAGAGAAACAATTTGAAAAGAAGCACATTACCTGTGTGGAAGAGTTGGCAACCTTCTTTCCCCGTAAGTACCAGGACTTCCGCACCAAGAAGAAGATCAAGGATCTGATGGACGGAGATGTCTGTCGAATCGACGGCGTCGTTACCCATATCTATGACAATGCTAAGTTCTCCCTCCAGCTGGACGACGGCAGTGGCTATATCTACATTACCTGGTTTGGCGGCTGTTTCTTCAAGGACTCCTTCGAGCGAGGCGCACTATGGACCTTCTGTGGTAAAATCAGCTTCTACAATGGTCAGCCGCAGATGGTGCAGCCGGTCATGGTCTGCCAAGGCGAGAATAAGCTGGCTCACATCCATCCCTGCTACTCCAAGATCACCGGCATGTCCGATAAGTACCTGTCTGAGAAGATCAGAGCCAGTCTCTCTGTGATGGCTGCAACCGCAAGTTGGACCGAGAAGGACGCCGTGGCCAAGGCCATGGGGCTGATGGAGCGGGTCGCCGCCTACCAGGAGATGCACCAGCCATCCAGCGAGGACTCCTGGAAAAAGGCCAGCCGCCGAATGAACTTCGAGCAGATATACGACTTCTACGAGGCCCTGTTCAAGCGTCGCCAGAATAAGGCGTTTGTCCGGGCCAAGCCAATGTTTAAGCGGGAGGTCATGGACGCTTTCATCAAGAGCCTTCCCTTCGATCTGACCGTGGACCAGAGTAAGGCCGTGGAGTCCATCTACAACGGCATGAACCAGGAGATGCCCCTGAATGCCCTGGTTTCCGGCGATGTCGGCTGCGGCAAGACGGCCGTCGCCCTCATTGCGGCCCTCTGCGCCCGGGAGAATGGCGGTCAGACGATTATCATGGCTCCCACCCTGGTGCTGGCCAAGCAGCACTACGATGAGATGTCCAAACTGGCTGGGTCTGATGGTATCGCCTTGCTGACCAGCGAGGCTAAGGGCAAAGCCCGGAAGAAGATCCTAGCAGGGCTGGCGGACGGCAGTATCAGCATTCTCATTGGTACTCACGCTGTCCTCTCTCCGGAGCTCCAGTTCCGGAACCTGGCCCTGTCCATCGTGGACGAGGAACACCGGTTTGGCGCCGCCCAGAAGGCACTGCTGTCCGAGTTCGACAAGACGGGCGCACACCATCTCTCCATGACCGCTACCCCCATCCCCCGTAGCTACGCCTCCTCCGTCTATGGCGACTGCCTGGATATTATCACCATCCAGACGATGCCAAAAGGCCGCAAGACAGTCATTACTACCGTGGACCATAAGCGGCCGGATGTCTATCAGAAACTGCTGGAGCAGGTGAAGCTGGGACATCAGGCGTATATCGTCTGTCCCTTCATTGAGGACTCCGAGAGTGAGCGGTTCAAGGATGTCCTGTCTGTTAAAACAGTCGTGGATGAGGTCCAGCAGTTCCTTCATGATAATGCCCCCATGTATAAGGCTGACAGCATCAGCGGCGATATGAAGCAGAAGGATGTACTGGCCGTCATTGATCAGTTTGCCCGCAATGAGATCCAAATCCTGGTCTCCACCACCATTGTGGAGGTTGGCGTCAATGTTCCCAATGCCACCGCCATCGCTGTGATGAACGCCGACCGGTTTGGATTGGCGGCTCTACACCAGCTCCGTGGCCGCGTGGGCCGCAAGGGCGACCAAGGCTACTGCTGCCTGGTCAGCGATACCTCCAATGAGAAGCTGGCGGCCATGACCATGTTCCCTAGCGGCTTTAAGATTGCCGAGGTGGACCTGCAGTTGCGGGGTCCCGGCGATATTCTGGGCAGCGAGCAGACGGGAGACTCCAAGGTCGTGGATATGATCCTCCGCTACCCGAAGTTGGCGGCGGCCATCCGCAACTATTTTCAAACAAAGGAGTGACCTGGTATGACAAAACAGGAAATTATGATCGATTATGCCGACTTTTTGGCAACAGTGCTGGAAGGCAAGGGCCCTGAGAAGCTCCCCGTGGAGGGGCCTCTGATCGACGCCTACCTGTATAGCAGTGTGCTGGCGTATCTGCGTCCTGATTGGTTTCAGAGCAAGAAGTTCGATCCCGCCTTTTCTGACCTATGCCGACAGCTTTCTGACTACCAGGAGAAAGCCGGCCGAGATGTCTTCTTTTCCTCTATTGCGAAGCACTCTAAAATTGTAACAGAAAGTGAGACTTGCAAGTCCTTTGATGTGGGGAAGGTCCGGTACTGCGTTGAGCTCAACAGCGGAGTCGTTCCCTCTCAGGATATTGGTCTCCTCATATCCAAGGAGCCCAAGGACCGGAAGTTTGCCATGCGTACTATGGCCAAGTTCCTGCGCCGTGCATTTCCTAAGCCCAAAGAGGCGCTCATGGTGCTGTCAACACCCAAACCAAAACCTGCCATGGTGCTGCTCACAGATCGCATCAACTCTGTTTTGAGTCCTGCCGTCCAATACCCGGAGCTTCCCACAACAGGTATCCTGCCCATGAGCGAACTGCCTTTCCAGCAGCTCAATACCGGGGAAAAGCGGGATTTCATGCATGAGATGTGGCGGTATATCACCATGCTTATGCCTGAGACTCCTTACTCGGATGCGATCTTGCCGAAGAATATGCGCTGGTCCTATGTGGATGGGGAAAAAACCAAGGAGGTAGACATCAATAGCCGGTTTGCCCGGGAAGCGGCCTGTCTGAACCCTGAACCACTGGTCTGCTATCTCTGCCGGCCTGAGTTTCGGCGACTGTTATCTGCTATCTTCTATGTGCGCAGCAGCCAGTTGCCGGTCGCGCCTCTGTACAGTAAGGGCAGTGAGGAGCGGGCTCGGTATTTTGCATTGCATGATTCCGTCCTTGCCCCCATTATGGAAGGAATGGATGAGGCGATCCGGTACCAGGTCGATATGGCCGGCGACGCGCTCATGGGGCAGGAGAAAATGAAGATCCAGCTGGATGAGGCTGAGCAGGAAGTCAAAGACCTGCGGGCACAGCTGGACGAGATGTCCAAGCGGACGGCTGCTCCCGAACTGGAGCAAGAACTATCCAAACTCAAAGAAGAGCTGACAGCCGTTAGGAGGAAGTCTGAGACAGACCTGGAGCGGGTCAATGCTAACCTGTCCCGGTTGCAGGGGGAGAATAAGCGGCTGACTGAAAACCTCAAAGCGAGCCAGGCATCCTACAATGAGATCAACGAGCAGTACATCAACCTGCTGTGGGAGGACGGCATGTTCCTGGATGAAGACGACCTGCAGGAGCAGGATGCGCCGCCGGCACCCTCCGGCGTGCGGGAGCGCATTGGCGAGGAGGTCTATGAAAAGCTGGCCGGCAAACGGCTGGTGGTCGTAGGCGGCCATGCCAATACCCAACGGGTGCTACGAGAGTTGTTCCCTGAATGGCGGTTCTTTGCCGTCGACGAAAAGCTCACCGACTCTATGTCCGCCGTGGACGCAGTTGCTGTCCTGGCTCGGTACACCTCCCACAAGAATGTCGAACAGGCCAGGGCCGCCGTCAAAAGCGCCGATGTTCCCATGCTCACTGTCAGCTACAACGGGCCTACCAGCATCTGCCAGGCCCTTGCGAAAATGCTTTAAGGGGGATTCATCATGGATAAACAATTTCTCATGGATGTCATCGTCCAAAAAGAAATCGAATCAATCGAAAATGAGAGCGAAAGCTGCTGCACGCTCTACCTCATGAATGCGATACTGGTCCATTTCCGGCCCTGCTGGTTCTCCAATAAGAGAATCAACGACGCCTTTGTCGATCTGGAGGAACAGCTGGACCAGTACTTCAAGAAGTTCGGGAAGCGGGAGGAGTATGCTTCCTGCCTCCGCGGAGACGGTCCTGCATTCCACCCCTGGCAGAATATCATGGACTCAGCGCATCTGGGGCTGATCATGGCCGCCACCGCAAAAGAAATGCGGTATTGCAAGAATGTCTTCCAGCAATATGTACGGCGGGTATTTCCCAATGCCAAGAAGAACCACGCCAAATTCTTTGATATGGTCGACAAGGAATTGAAAGCCGTGATCCCGCAGCCGAAGCTGGGCAGGAAGTTCGATGTCAGAGACCAAGAGAATGTGCCCACTCATCCTTCTGAAACCCGCTCCGGCAAAGAACTCATGGACCTGTACAAGGAAATGATGAACTATGTCTTCATGCTGATGGTTGGCACCCCCAACTTCTCCTTTGCGGGGGAGATGGCAACTGTGTGGACGACTATCCTCTCCAATGATTCAACGGTCACTGCCGACCCCTCGTCCTCGCCGGCCCGGCAGGCCAGTTGCCTGAACCCCTCGTTCATGGCCGTGGCCTCCTGCCAGCCTCGGTTCCAGGAGCTAATGTCCACCATATTCTATGTCCGCAGTAGCGGCCTGGAGATCGAGCCGATGACCAGGCGGGTGGATCGGCGCAAGGAGCGATATTTTGAGGCAGCCAGGGAGACAGTCCTGCCTGCCGTCAGGGCCTTCAACGAGGCCAGGGCCGAAAACGCCAAGCTGACCAACGCCACTGCCCGGTTGAGCAAGGCGCTGATGGCCGAGAAGGATGCGCATGCCAAGGACATGGACAGTATGGAACAGGCCATCGGGGAAGAGCGGCGCGAGACCAAGCGGGCTTCTGCATATAATGAAGAAGTTTCCGCCATGAAAGAGGAGGTCGCCAAGGCCAGAAAGAAAGCCGACTCGGCCGCCATAGACCTGGAACGGACAAAGGCTGCTCTCTCCAAGGTCCAGGAGGAGAACAAGCGGTTGTCCGCAACCGTCAGCGAGGGCCGGGCTGCCTTCAATGAGATCAACTCCCAGCTCATCAGCATGATCGAGGAGCAAGACCTGTTCCTGGATGATGAGGACTTGTTGGAGCAGGACGCCCCGCCGGCCCCCACGGGCGTGCGGGACCGCATTGGTGAAGATGCCTACCAGAAGCTCTCCGACAAGAAGCTGGTCATCGTCGGCGGCCACAGCAATACCCAGCGGGTGCTCCGGGAGCTGTTCCCCGAATGGCGGTTCTTTGCCGTCAACGAGTGGTTGCCCGACACTCTATCCTCCGCCGACGCGGTGGTCATCCTGTCTAAGTATGTCTCCCACAAGAGTTACGAACAGGCCAAGTCGGTCGTTAAGGGCACCGGCATCCCTATGCTGTTGGTTAACTTCAACGGTCCCAGCAGTATCTGTCGGTCGTTGGCAGAACAGATTTTTTAACGAGAAGGAGGGCGGGCTCATCCAGGTCCGCAAAAATATGAATATCTTTGAGAAACTATTTGGGACTTCTTCCCAGCGTGAAGTCAAGGCGATCATGCCGATCGTGGATAAAATCGAATCGCTGTCCAGTAAGTATGAGGATATGGAGGACGGCGAGCTCCAGGGGCAGACAGATGCCCTCCGGGCCCGGCTGTCGGCAGGGGAGACCCTGGACGATATCCTTCCTGACGCCTTTGCTGTCTGCCGCGAGGCGGCCCGGCGGGTGCTGGGCATGTATCCATACCGGGTGCAGCTGATTGGCGGAATAATTCTCAATCAGGGGCGGATTGCCGAGATGCGGACAGGCGAGGGCAAGACGCTGGTGGCGGCCCTGCCCGCCTTTCTGAACGGCCTATCCGGGGAGGGCGTCCATGTGGTCACCGTCAACGACTACCTGGCCAAGCGCGACTCTGAGCAGATGGGCAAGATCTACCGGTTCCTGGGGCTGACGGTCGGCCTCGTCTATCAGAACCAGCCGCCCTTTGAGAAGATGGCTGCCTACAAGGCCGATATCACCTATGGGACCAATAATGAGTTTGGGTTCGATTACCTGCGGGACAATATGTCTGTTTCCAGGGAGGGGCAGGTCCAGCGCAGCCACCGGTTCGCCATTGTGGATGAGGTCGACTCTATCCTCATCGACGAGGCCCGGACACCCCTCATCATCTCCGGGCAGGCTGAGGCGGCTAGTCCCCTGTACATGATGGCCGACCAGTTTGTGCAGTCCCTCAAGTGCTGCCGTATCGCCAGCGTGGACGCCAAGGAGGAAGAGTCTCCCGACATTGATGTGGACTACATTGTAGATGAGAAGTCCCGTACAGCGACTCTCACGGCCCGCGGCATCCGCAAGGCTGAGGCTGCGTTCCAGGTCAAAAACCTGGGTGACATCGAGAATACGACCCTGGTCCACCACATCAACCAGGCGCTCCGGGCCAGAGGCGTGATGCGCCGAGATATTGACTATGTTGTGCGCAACGGCGAAGTGGTCATTGTGGATGAGTTCACTGGGCGCGTGATGCCGGGTCGGCGCTACAATGAAGGGCTACACCAGGCCATCGAAGCCAAGGAGGGCGTCCAGATCGCTAATGAGTCCAAGACCTACGCCACCATCACTTTCCAGAATTTCTTCCGGCTGTACGATAAGCTGTCCGGCATGACTGGTACAGCCATGACCGAGAGGGAAGAATTTGGGAACACCTACTGTTTGGATGTGGTGGAGATCCCCACCAACAAGCCTGTCATCCGCAAGGATCACCCGGATGCCGTCTACCGCACAGCCGCCGGCAAGCTCCGTGCCATCGTGGAAAAGATTGAGGACTGCCACGACCGGGGGCAACCAGTGCTGGTGGGTACTGTTTCTATTGAGAAATCGGAGGAGCTGTCCAAGCTGCTGCGGCAGAAGGGTATCCCCCATAATGTCCTCAATGCTAAGAACCACGAGCATGAGGCCCGCATCGTGGCCCAGGCCGGCAAGCTGGGCGCCGTGACCGTTGCTACCAATATGGCTGGCCGCGGTACCGATATTATGCTGGGCGGCAACCCTGAGTTCCTGGCTAGGGAGGAAATGCTCAAGAATGGCGTCTCTGAGGAGCTGTTGGCTGAAGCTACCAGCTATGCCGATACGGACGATGAGGAGATTCTGAAGCTGCGGCGAGAATATGTGGAGACAGAGGCTAAATACCGGATCCAGACCTGCACGGCGGCCAAGGCCGTTCATCTGCTGGGCGGTCTGTTCATTCTGGGCACCGAGCGGCATGAGGCCAGGCGTATCGACAATCAGCTGCGCGGCCGCGCCGGCCGCCAGGGTGACCCTGGCGAGAGCCGCTTTTACCTGTCCCTGGAGGACGACATCATGCGCCTGTTTGGAGCCAGCCGGGTGGAGGGCATTCTGGATAAACTGGGTGTGGATGATGATACGCCCATTGACGCCAAGATCCTCTCAGGGGCCATCGAGAGCGCGCAGCGGCAGGTCGAGTCCCAGCACTTCCAGGCCCGCAAGCGGGTGCTGGAGTACGATGATGTGATGAATACCCAGCGCAAGGTCATCTATGATCAGCGCCAGCAAGTCCTGGATGGCCTGGATGTCCACGAGCAGATCCTCAAGATGCTGCACAAGGTCATCAGCAACAATATTCTTGCCAATCTGAATGAGAATATGGAGCTGGATGCGCTGCGGTTCCAGGGGATGCTGAAGCCATACCGAGCCATGTGGATGCTGCCGGATGAGTTCCACCTGACCACCGAGGAGCTCAAGGCGATGGGGCTGGACAAGCTGACGGAGGCCCTCTATGAGTCGGCCGTGGCCGGATACCAGCGCAAGGAAAATGAATTTGGTACGGAGCAGTTCCGCCAACTGGAGCGGCTGTTCCTGCTCCGGTCCATCGACAAGAACTGGATGGACCACCTGGATGCCATGGAGGAGCTGAAGAAGGGAATCACGCTCCGAGCTTATGCCCAGACGGATCCAGTGGTTGCCTACAAGAAGGAAGGCTACGAGATGTTTGAAGCGACGGTGGATGCCATCAAGATGGAGACCATCTGCGCCCTGTTCAGCATCCACCCGCCCAAGGAGGAGGCGAAAGAAAGTGCCTGATATTTTGTTTTTGCTGCAGAAGGATCGAAACGGGTGGCCAGTTTCGCTGGCTGCCCCCTTCCCGGAATCTTGCGATGAGGCAAACTGGCTGGCAAATGAGGAGAAGTTTGGCTGCACCCTGGCTCTGTCCGGGCAGACGGCCAAAACAATCGTGCCGGTGGGCAGCATCGAGTTCGTGAACCAGTATTTGTCCCAGATGGGGCTGGGACCGATGGAAGCCATGAATATTCCGCCTGAGCTGGAACAGGAACAGTTCCTGGGGCGCCGGATATTCCGGGATGTGTCCAAGACTGAACTGTCCAGGCTGAGAGCTGAGTTTGGGCCGCTACTGCTGAAGCCAGGTCGCCATCCTAAACGGTTCGAGGCGATACCCCATGAGGAGCGGCTGCTGGGTGAGATCCCTGACAATGAACTGCTGTTCGTCTCACAGATGATCCAGTCTCAGTTCGCATCCGAATGGCGCGTCTTCGTCTCCAGGGGGCGCGTTATGGACATCCGGCCCTACTTCATGGAGCACTGGCTGGCCCCAGACGCAGCAGTTGTACATGACATGGCGGACACTCTCCGGGAACACCCGGCCCTGGCCCTGGATGTGGCGGTCCTGCTGGAGGGCGGCCGGACGGTGGCTATCGAATGCCATCCATTCATTGCCTGCGGCCTGTATGGATTCGAAGGACCAAAGATGGTGAGCATGGCGCGGGACGCCTGGTTGGGTGAGCTGCGGCGGCAAAAGAGTCACCTTCTCGGCCATAAATAACCGAGTCCCTTTGTGGCGTTCAATGGAAGTAGTAGGGAAGAGGCCGGTCCTTTGCGGGGCTGGTCTTTCTTCTTTGGAAGGTATCCGTCTTTTTTAACGAAGAAAATGGGCGGGGATTTTCTCTTTTGCCGGAGACTCTTGCCGCGGGCCGGTTCCCTCGTGGGGAACCTATGTCGGGTCCGTGAGGGCTGCCAAAACAGTGCCGCTTGCGCAAGTCTCTGGTGTTGTGTTATACTGGGAACTGCAAAAATTAGAGCAGGGGAGCGGATATGCATGGAGGCTGAGTTTTTCTTTTCTTCTGTCGAGCACAAGGACTTCTTTCTGGACCAGTTGGCCGAAGCCAAAAGGCGGAAGAAACGCCAAGACAGCTATTTTAAGTCGCTGGCGTACCTTTGCGGGCTCACGGCTGAGACCCGGAACCATTTCTCCGACATCTTCGATCTCAGCGATTGGTCCATCCGCCCGGAGGCCGCCGAGGCGGGCTGGCAGACCGGCACATCGCTCCGGGTCACCCGGCTTGCCTTCAACCTTTGGAACAGCTGCGGCTCAGATGGCGGGAGTGGCGCCACGGAGGAATATCTCCCGGACAACCTGTTTTGCTGCGAACTGATGGAGGCATTTTTCGAGGCCCTCCGCATTCGCTTCCCCGAATATGCCGGACTCCGGCAAAACAAAATCCCCTATTTGGGGAAAACCCCTTGACTTTGGCCGCGGCCGCGCATAAAATAATATCAGCAAAGTCTCCCCTCGCATCGGCGCACACGCGCCCAGCCTTGGGGGCGGACCTCCCAACCCCGGTGAAGTAGGCCTCGAACCATCCCTCGTCATGAGGGCTGGGTCCTGCGTCCAGTTCCCGCGGCCGTGAACCGTCCCTTTCTTTCAGGCTTGCGAATATGGCTTTCTCACCCGCCCGGATGTTTGTTCCAGGCGGGTGCTTTTTTGTTGTCTAAAACAAGGAGTTCCTGCCTGTGCGCAAAATCGAAATCCGGCCATGAGCCACGCAAAAACAACACAGCATAAATCCGAACAAATTATGTGTAAAATCCGGCCTATTCTCGCAAATTAGCATGAAAAATATCAAAAAATATTCAATTTTTCTCGAAAAATACTTGACAAATCCGCATGGCTGACATAAACTAAGTCCAGGAAAGCAAAAGACCTTGTCCCACTGGAAGTCCCGGCCTTCGGGCCGCTCGACCGGTGCATCGTCTTGGGCCGGGAAACCGGCTAAGGAGTTCGCTCCTGAACAGATTGGTGAAGGCAGGGTTCACGCGCTGGCAGACCCCGCTCGGGGGCGGAGTAATCCGCTTCAAGGTTCGCCTGGTCTGCGGCCACCCGCCCAAAAGCGGGTCAGGTCACGGACGCCGGATGCGTAGGCCTCTTCGTTTTCGGTGTGCCGCCGTAACCTCCTATCCTGCCGCAGTGGGCGGCGGGGAGAGAGGGTGCGACACGACAAGCCTGACCGGCTGGCCAAAGGGCCCTATGATTGCCTCCTCGGAGGATAGCGCGGCAGGAGAGAGTTTTATCTCGCTCACATCATAATGGACAGGCAGTTTTTCGGAGCCGCCTGGATCAGCAATGACAGAATATTTGCTTTCTCACCAGCCTGGCGGTTCGCCAGGCTGGTTTTTTTTGTACTGATTTTCCCCTCGCGGATGGCTACAAAGGTGGGGACTTTCCTGCGGTCCATTTTGTAAGCTCACGGGCCATACATAGGCTCCCATCGGGAGCCGGCATGCGGTGGCGCCAATGGCAACTAAGAACGCCCCTTCCAGCTTTCTTCGTTAACAATTGCGCAGTAAATCCCCCCCGGATTTATCTGTGAGGGATATAGAACGATGTGGCAGAACCATAGTCCAAAATATTATCTTTTGCCGGTAGGAGCACTGGCCTATGCCCGCTACTCTAGGCCGCACAGACGGGAACCGCGCCTAACATGACCGTCGAACGAGAAAAGAGAAGGCGTACCCTGACATATGCCAGGATACGCCTGAAGCTCACGGCTGATTGTTTCATGCTTCCTTTTGGTTTTGCGCTCCTACAATTGAATTTCTGTCTACAAGAAGTTTTCCCCCTGTGATGATCCAGCCACAACTTTGGCTCTCCAACACTGAACCATGCCAGTTAGAAAGGAGCACATCATAGTCAGTTACCTGTTCCAAGTAACCGTTCACGATATTTTGCCCACCCCAGATCATCACCCTTTGTCCAAGCAGAGCTGGGGTAAACTGTTTAGTGTTGAGTGGAACCAAAACGGGGCGGAAACCGACATCTGAGCGGCGAAGCCCTGATCCAGCCCAAGACCAGGTGCGGGCGAAAGAGTACCCACGGTATGCGCGGGTATATTCGTTAGCTATAGGTCCACAAGCAGGTGTTTCTTGCCCCCAAAAATATGTCCATTTCCAATTCCAAAGTCGGTTATCCTCACCTACGATATCTAAGGCCGCATCCCATTCATTGGGTTTAGCTTTGTCTGTCCCGATCTGGAGCAGCCTGATTTGATAGTGGTACCCTTCAATGATGATACATTTACCAAAAATCAAATTGCATGCATTGAGGTCATTCCAGCTGACATTCGTTAAAATACACCGGTCGGCAATCAACATTTCATTGACTACCACCCAGCTGATCTCTTTGCCAGGAATCGTTTTTCCAACCTCGATTGATTGTCCAGGAGCGTAATCAGCTCCTATTTCTACTGGTTGGCCATCTAAGTAGAGACTGCCAAGTTTTATGATATTTGCCATATGTGTATTATCCCCTTTCTGTACTCCCTCCTAAATTGAAATTTGATACTATTGTATGCAAAACTTCCGGAGCTCATTCGAAAGCTGAAATGGAAGGAGATGTGCCCATTAGGAACATACTGCAGCCGTCTTCAGACTGGTAGGGGAGAGGGGAGTGCGAATCATTGGCGCAGCTAAAGTGCCTCAAGGTAGTTCCCCAACTTTAGTTCAGGGATGGTAGTCTGAAAGAGCCGTCTCACGGACCATATGCTATGAGTTGAAAAATCTCAGGGAAGGAGATATTCCTCCAGAGGATTTTTCTATTAGAAAAGATGGGGTTCCCTCAAAGCCTTCGCCAGCTTAGGTTCTCTCAGGCAGCCAGCCTTGCTTCTCCAGCTTGGCAAAGTAGGCATAGGTCTCTGGCGCCGCCTCCTGCAGCCTCTGGAGCCAGACATCGGTGTCATCGAACCATTTTTCGAAGAATTCGGCAAAATATTCATTTTTGTTGGTTGCGGCATAGTTACCAATGACAGGTTTTGCCTGGTCTACCTCTTTTTCAAACAGGTCTCCAACAATTAGAGGCCGCCCAAGTTCAGAATGCAGAAAATGGCCAAATTCGTGGGTAACACTGGTTGAACTGCGTACATAAATGGATTTATTCGCATAATGGGTAAGGCCCGCCGCCGAGGTTTTATTTTCAGTACTCCATTGGTCTATGAAATCGTTGCCGATGACTAATGACCAGCCTTCGTCGTCGAAACGATTCAGGATGACCTCGGGCAGCTTGGACGCAGCCTCCAAATACGGAGCGCATTTTCCTTTAAAGTCTTCATCAATTTTTACATTGAGTTTGTCCACAATAGGCGGCGCCGGCAATGCCAAGTTTGTCTGGCTGGTTTTGTATAGAATTTGGACAGCCTCACCCCGAGTAATCAATCTCTGCTCAGTATCAGCTTCATCACAAAGCCCCAGTCTGATTGCAGTATATATGCCATCATCAAGCTGGTCAGCTTCGTCAATCTCCGGCTCATACAAGACCTGGCTGTAAACAGGACAGCTGCTACAGGATAAAATTGCCTGATACGCGGTTGTATTCATAACTCTGGAATGTTGTACTTCCATAGGATCTACAACATAGCCCATACGATCACGAACATAATTTGTCGCAGATTCAATAGTCCATGATTCATCAGGGTAGTGCATGCTGCACAGCATCAATGAAAGCTCACCATAAGTAATATGGTTGTTGGGTGAAAAAGTAGTTGCACCGGTACCGTGGGAAATACCTCGGTCATAGACATACTGGACGGCCTCAGCATAGGGGGCATTTTCGGAAACATCTTGGAATGGATTTTTACTGGTTGTGGCCAGCGCGGAAGTAATGGATAGATTAGCAAAGATCGTTGTAGCCAACAGAATCGCTGAGAGACGATGGATAATCAAATGGCAATTAAATTTCATGCGGCAAACCTCCCGTGTTTGGAATTTGCTGCATGATATGCAAACTGTCACCGTGCAATAGGCCGGAAACGATTTGCTTTGTACGAGATAGGACGCTTTTCTCCGAAAAAAAGAGCCGCAGATTTGACATCTACGGCTCTTTCTCTTTTGATTAGCAGTTTCGAATTACGGGGCCCTTTCCCTTGATCCATTGGAGCAGTTCTTCCACCGTGAACCACCCGGAATTATATTTGTTTTGCCCCTCCGGGTTTAGGAAAAAGATGACCTTATATTCTGACTGATATACGGGGTCTTCAAAAAAGTCTCTCCAAGCGGGCTTCAGCGCATACCAGCTGAGGCCGGCTTTTTTTTGAGCTTCTTGGCAATGCCTGTCTTCTCTGCTGCAGTCTGAAGTTGGCGAGCATCCTCATCCCGCACCAGCATTTCAGCCTTTTCCTCCCTAACCAAGCCAGTGTATGTTTTTCAAGAGAAGGTATCATCGAGCCACTTTTCCATCAAATGCTCTTTTTGAAAGTATTGATGTAATAAATCAGGAAAGCCTTCGTCCAATTGCCCGGCTATATACTCTGTTATCCTTTTATCAATATCCTTCTTGGACATGGACTTAGATCCAAAGAAAAGTCCGATCAAGAAATCTCTATCTTCATATCCATCGGCATTCATATAGAGTTCCAAAAAGTAATAATCGTCACGCCCTTCAGCACGGACATTCTTGGAACATTCAGCATGGATCGTAACATTATGCCCGTTCAGAGAGGGGCCATCTATTGAGAATTGGCAGCTGTAGAAGGGAATATCTACCTTGCAGATAGTATAGTTAAGCATTATAAATCCACCTTTTAGGCATATTTCAGTTCTGCTCCAGCTCAGTCAGCCGGCTACAAATGGACAGGTACTCTTCCTGGAAGAAGAAATGGGGGACAAACCCTTCTCCGCCTTCGTTGTAGGTGTCGTTGTATTGCTTCCGCAATCTTCTAGCTCCGTCTCGGTCGGGTAATCTGCCATCCTGCATCTGGTGTTCCGCCTGTTGCTTTTGAATACGAAGAGATTCAACCTCTTCCTGCTTCTCCTTTTCGGCGCGCTCCATGCTTCGCCGGGCGTCAGTAGCCAGCAGCTGGTCCCACTGTTCCTGGCTGATTGAATATACCTGGTTGCTGCAGCCGAGAAAAGCTCCCTCATATTGACTGGTTTGAACAACGCTGTAAAAATCCTCACAATGCATATGTTTGAGTTCTACTTCTTCAGACACTGGATGCAAAATTCGCTCTTTCCAGTCATCAGAAAATCGTTGCTTGTCCTGTTCACTAAGGTGCTGGGCTTTGCAAAGATAGAATCCGTACGAATCCGCACGCTCCGCCACCAGTAGGACTGGCAGGCTGGGATCCATCTTAAACTCGCATGCTGTGTGCTCTCTTTTCATTTTCCAATCTCCTCCCATATCCAGCTTTAATCTTAATTATATCATAAAAGAGGAATGCTTCGTTAACTATATCATGAGCCGGGTTGCCCCCGAGCACGGATGCTGGTATAATGGGAACTAAGGAGGGCTGGTTCATGGAGAAAAAGCAACTACGGTTTTCTGATGGGGACATTTCCAGGTTAACGCAGCTTTTGGAGGGATGCGAGGGGGTGAGAGTCCGCTGCCGCCGAGAGATGAGTGGTATTTGGCTCTCCTCCGACGGAAGTGATATGGAACTTCGGCTTTTGCTGCTGATGAATTTCAGGCTAACCGTTTCCCGCGTTCTCTTTGCGCATCGCCGCCAGGGGACAATGACAAAGGTGCTAGGTTTCCTTGAAAATTTCTGCAAAGAGCATAATATACCGGAAATCGTGATACAAAGCGTAGAGACAAAAGAAATGTCCAACTGGTGTCAGAAAAACCATTTTCAGCCCAACCCCAGTGCCTCGATACAAATCCATGATTTCATCATGGGCGACTACCGAAAGTACATTGAATAGGGGAGGGCGGGCCTATGGATTATGCAAGTGCCAGTCGGCTCCCCATCTTCCTCAGCTATCTGCTCCGCCATGCTCCCCAAGTAGCCGGCTTGGACATGCCCCCCCCATGGCTGGGTGTCCGTAACGCAGCTAATCCAGCGTGCAAGGGGCGGTTTCTTTTCAGCGAGGATGGACAGCGCATCAAGGCCTACCAGGGACACACGATTCCCTGGGTGCAGCCAGAGCTGGAGCCTCTGCCGCCCCCGCAGCTCCTATATCACGGGACCACTACCGCAGTGGTGCTGAAGAAGATTTTCTTTCTTTTGCTGCCCTGCAGGTTCCCTAAAACCCATATGCTGGCAAGCCGCCTCGCACATAGTGTTCGATACGGCTGTCCATTCACCCACTTAGAAATCGCCATAAGGCATTTAGTTGGAGGCAGCTTGTGTTATCTTCGCCGTTCTAGCGAATTTCCTCACGGACCACATGTGATGTATCCAAAGCACAACGAGAAAGAACGAAATCTCTCACACCTTTTCTTCGTTAGAAAAGCAACTTCCAAGTTCAGCGGCTATCTTTTTCCGCTGTATCCTGTATGTTTTAATCGCGGGGAGATTCGTCTCCACAATCGTTGAAAAAACGGGAATTTAGGCGGTTGCCTGGACGCAGCTTCAGTTTCCAGTCTCTTGTCCATTTCGTAGTCGGAATCGTCCGGGCAGTCCGTGAGAATATGGGTCATCCACGACAGCGTTTGGTAGTCAAAGCCGTTTTGCCTGATCTGTTCATACTCGGATTTGGTATAGATTGACTCGTACACAAAGGCGAGATTTAGGGACTCAACAAAGCCGCCCATCATAACTGCGTAGACCGGCTCCGGTGGGTCGTGCTTCCAGATATAGCGCCATTCATCGGTGATATCTTCTACATTGATCCATTCCAATATTTCAATACAGTAGCATGGCTGCTCTGGAAAAAATCCGTTCATCAGAAACTAGCGTACCTCCTGTCAATTTTTAACCCAGCGCCCAGGCAGCATCTAACCTGGAACCTTGTCGATGGCGGGGTCATAGATGAGTGCCCCACATTCCCAGCAGTATAGTCTACGACGGGACTGCCTAAGAGGTGTTTCTGCTTCGCAGACGACACATTGTATTTTGGGCAGAGGTTTTGTATAGTCCACAAATGGAGCCAGCTGCTTATGTGTCCTGAGATATTCCTCTATTCGTCTTTGCTCTTTGCACTCTCCACAAATTCTCTGATAAGGTTCGGCAATAAAGACTTTTTTGCACCTCTGACAGTGTTTCAAGCTCATCCTGTACATGACAATCACCGATGCGATTATATAGAAAGGCTGGAAGAAAATCAAGATTTTATTCTGTCCAAAGTGTTCTTCGCAATTTTTTGGATTTTTTCACATCTGCCTCTGCCGGATACACGCCATAGCCTCGCAAAGAAACAGGGAGAACCTATGTTGCAAATTAAAGATTTCATGCAGGAAACTTATTAGACAGATTTTGCACAATGATGCTATAATTTTCCCATTAGATTTTCAAATGGATAAGGAGACCCTTATGACAAAAGAAACAGCAAAAAAAAGTAGCCTTGCTGGCCACGCTTTTTGTGGTCGGCATACTGGCCGGCATACTGATCGGCGGGGCATTTGTGTATTGGCTGGCCTCGGCGTCCCTGCCTCCAGCTTCGACCGAACCAGTTGTGGCAGTGGATTCAGATTTGGCTTACGGTGGCGTATATATCGACCTGATTGAGCAGGCCAGGATTGATGCGAGATCGGAAGAAGATCAGAGCAGTTCCGATCCCGATAGTTCAGAACTCTATGTAGCAAAATACAATGCAGAAACCGGATATGCGGACGGGATCACTGTGACCAGCGCTGGGATCACGGACCGGCAGCTCAGTTTTGTGCATGAGGGCGTCCAACTCGATCTGCACTTCGTAAACGATGTTTTGATTGGTTGCCGAAAAACCTATGAACAGGAACTGACAGATCGGCTGGCAGGCCAGGCTTTAGAATCCTGTACTGCAGAGGAACGGGAGGTGGCAGAAGAGTGCGCCATGGAAGTCATTTTGAATAATGACTCCTGGGAAACAGACGAGGACTATCTGAAGCTGGTACTGGCCGACTACGCGAATCAGGTGCTGGAATATCAAAGCGAGCATCCAGTGGCTTTAGACTCCCAAAAATGATTGGAAATTTGTATGTGAGCGGGGTGTGAGAGCCGTTTATGACAACAAAAGAACGCATAGTTGTTTCTGCATATACCGGCTTTCGGATGTGTGACATGGATTTGATAGAGACATATGTCCAGGAAAAGCTCGGACGGCCGGTTGTCTCCAGCGAATGGGGAGATAAACATTTCCACGAGATTGTACAGGCTATGGTTGCAGAGGACTTTCTGACGCTCTGTGAGTAGCTGATTCTCTCGCCGAACTATACAGGACTTTGTATGGTGGTTGGCAGTTGGCACAAACAAAGAAGCCCCGCAGCTTGTGCTGCGGGGCTCTGTACTTTCAATGTAAGGAATAGGCACAGCCTTGTCCATCGTCAGCGGCCATACACGCGGAGCAAATCGGTTCTGCACCGCGATTTCGATACACCATGCACTGATTCTCTCATCGAACTAAAGTTCGGGAGCTCCCTGTAGGGAGCCTATGTGGTAGGTTCCCAGCAGGGAACCTATGTGGGCGACGGTCTAGGTGGCGATGCTGATTATCCCGCTCCGATCAACAGCCAATGTACCATCCTGCATCTTTGCTGCGAAGCTGACTTCTCCAATCAGTCCATCAGCGTTTGGCTGAATAACAAGGTCGTAGGCAGTCGCATCTATGAGGCTTCCAGCAACTGCGCCGGCCCTGCCAATAACCAAGGCTTCCTGGCTATGCCTGATGGCAGAGGGGTCAGTGGGCAGAGGCTCCAAGGCGGGGCGGAAACCGAGGAGCGAGGAGGACGCAGCATGGTGGTAGTTCCAGTAGCGGGCCGAGGTGTACCCACGAATCGCGCGGTGCGACACAGACCCACTCACAGGTTCCTGGCCCCAGAAAAATTTATGATCCCAGTGCCAGAGAGTATCATCCTCGCCAACAGCGTCTAAGGCAGCATCCCACTCGTTGGGAACATCCTCCTTACTGCCGACTTTGAGTAGGCGGATCTTAAATCTAAGACCTTGTACTGTGACCTCTTTGCCAAATACCAAGCCTTGGACATCCAAGTCATCCCAGCTGACATTGGTCAGCAGGCACTGGTCCGCAATGAGCAACCCATTAACAGCTACCCATCCGATCTCCTTGCTGGGAGTCATTTCTCCAACCTCAATAGTCTGACTTGGAACATATTGCATCCCTGTTTCTACTGGACGGCCATCTAGGAAAAGACTACCCAGTTTTATTATATTTGCCATACATGTGTCATCCCCTTCCTGTGCTTGCTCCTAAATTGTTGTATAATACTGTTGTATGCGAAACTGCCGGAATTTATTCAGAGGAACATGGATAGAAGAGGGGAGAGGAGGGGTACAAGCAAGCTATCTTTTCTACAAATGAACTGCCAAGAGGGCTTTTTTCTTCTGGTCTGCCGCTTCGCATATGGCCCCTCAACCAATGGGCACAGGATACAACAAGTACTCCTATTGCACTCCTGCGAACGCCTGTGGTATAATATAACCAACAAAGGGGGATGATCAAAATGCCGGAGCCAAAGCGCGACATCAAGGATAGCGTATTTACTTTTTTGTTCAGCGATATCGAATATACAAAACAGCTATACCTGTCTCTGCACCCGGAGGATACCGATATCCGGGATGAGGACTTCAGGCTGGTGACACTGGAGAATATCCTGGCCATCGGCCAGTACAATGACCTGGGCTTTCAGGTTCGGGACAAACTCATTTTGCTGGTGGAGGCTCAAAGCACTTTCTCCCCGAACATCCCTCTGCGTATGCTGATGTATCTGGCAAAAACCTACAACGAGTATATCGAAGAGCACCAGCTTTCCCTGTACCGGGAAAAGAAGGTATCCATCCCCCGGCCAGAACTCTATGTCATATACACCGGGGAAAAAGAAGCCCCCGATATCCTGCGTCTAAGCGATATGTACGAGGGTTCGGGATCTGCTGACCTGACAGTGCGGGTACTGAGGGATGGCCAGCCTGGAGATATTCTCTCTCAGTATGTGGATTTCTGCCAGGTGGCAAACGAGCAGGTATCCCTGTATGGACGCACAGACGAGGCTCTTATGAGTACCATCCAACTCTGCCTGGAACAAGGTATCTTGGTACCATTCCTGGACAGTCGGAAAAAGGAGGTTGTTGACATCATGACAAGGTTATTCAGTCAGGAGAAAGCCTGGGAGATGGAGTTGGCGGCCAACGCTCGGGAAAACCGGGAGGCGGGCCGTGTGGAAGGCCGTGTGGAAGGCCGTATGGAGGCGCAGGCTGACATGCTGAGACGACTCCTGCAGAAGTTTTCTATCCTGGAGGTCTCTCAAATCATGGGTATCCCACAAAGCGAGATTGAGCGGCTGACCAAAATCTAAGATATTCCAAAGTCCAGCTGCCCAGAGGTGCGTCTCTGAACGGCTGGACTGCTTTCCTTTTTATAGGGATATGAGGCGGGCTGGCTCACGGACCATACATCGGCTCCCGGCGGGAGCCGACACGCAACGGGGTCAAGGGCAACGACAGACACCCTTTCCTGATTTCTTCGTTAGAAAAGACTCCTGAGCATGGATATCATTGCTACAAACGGAGACGCCTGTCAATCTTTTCTAAAGGAGAAAACAGCCGGTGGATATTCTTTTTGCCTGACATCTTCGCTGCATAGGTTTCCTTCGGAAACCTATATATGACATGCAGGCCAGCCTTATCATGCGGCCAAAATATTATTTTCTGCAGGTGCATATAATATAAATGAAAGGACAACCAGCGGGCGTTCTCTAATACAGAAGAGCCGCAACGCAAATTCGAAAAAGGAGGCAACCCCAACATGAAAACACTGAACAACAAGAAGCGCATTTCTATGCTGCTCATCGCAGCGATGCTCATCAGTATCGTTGCCGGCATCTTTGCCAGCAATGGTAAGTCCACTTTTTCCGATGTGCCCAGCAGCCACTGGTCTTATTCCTATGTGGAGCGAGCTGCCGAAAATGGCTGGGTATCCGGTGTAGGCAATGGTCTGTACGGCGTAGACAGGCAGGTAACCTACGGTGAGCTCGCACTTATGCTTGGGCGGTCAGTTTATCCTGAGCTGATTGATTGGTATGGCGGCGATCCGGCAGAGGTTGCGTGGTATGTCCCCTGTCTTGCGGTAATGGCGGGCATGGGCCTGGATAACGGAACCCCTCTTGATAATGGGTTTGAGGAGGTCGCCCTCCAGCCAATCAACCGGTATAATATGGCGCAGATCCTCTACAATTTCCTGAAGGACGGCGGCAAGGTCCCCAGCTACAATGCTGCAGCTGTGCAGGCCAGTATCGGTGATTGGTCCAGTGTTCCCAGTAACTATCAGGATGCCCTGATGGCTGTTGTGAGTGCCAGTATTATTACAGGTGTGGACAGCAACGGTACCTTTAATGGGAATGGACTGATGACCCGCGGACAGGCAGCAGTTGTCCTGTGCCGGATGTATGATGTGTTCTCTGGGAATGGCGAAACTACTCCCACCGATCCTACCACCCCTGGTACTTCTACCGGCGAGTTGGGACAGAAGCTGCCCAGTGGCGCCACCGCAGCGGCTGGTGTCCTGTCCAGTATCGGTAAGGATGATGCATACCCTACCTATGGCAATTCTGATGCTGTTTCTCCCAATGGGTACTTCACTGGCGCTACCAATGTGGATATCGGAAATGCCAAGTTGCAGTATGGGTTTCTTGAGCTGGTCAATGAGGCCCGTGTATCCGAGGGGCATGAGCCTCTGACTTGGGGTACCACGGACAGTATGGAAGAATACACTCTGATTAGATGCAATGAGATAGTCAGTAACTTCAGCCATGACCGGCCGAAGGGTAGTTTTTCTGGCGAGGTTTGTGCTAAGGGATATTCAATAGTACACGCAGCTTTTAATGGATGGATGAACTCTTCTGGGCATAAACATTCTTTGATGAGTGATACCTACAGCTACATGACGGCCGCAAGTTCAGGGAATTACTGGATCATTTGTCTTTGGTCTGATAGCGGACTCAAATTGGCCGAAAAGTGGTCTTCTAACAACTACGACTATTCAGCCTACATTGGCTAAACAGATCCAGCAGGAGAATCCGAGGCATTCTAGCTTGGAATGGCTCGGATTCTCATCTTATAGTTCACAGGATTGTTTTCAGGCTGCTATCCCTTAGGTTTAAGGGTCGAGGAGAGCGCCTTCAGCGCCTCCGAAGTAAAATTCGACAGTTGTTCGCCCTGTCCGGTTTGGACTCCCAGTGCAGAGCGATACAAATCTGTCGAGCATTCAATGGGAACGCTGTTCTTTGCCATCTTGCAAATGGTAGGGGACAGCGTTTTCACCGTTTTGGCAGCTTGCTTGTCGGCCGTGTCCAGCTTTTTGCGCTTTGTGATAGGGGAGAGAGCATCCTTTTGCGAAAAGCATGGAGGGGTGTGGCAGACAAAAATCTGGAGTCAGTATAACTACTGACTCCAGATTAAAGGTATTCATTTTACCAAACTGGGTGATGGTAGTTGCTGGCAGGGTATCGCTCTATAGAGTCCATATTCTGAAACAGACTGATGATCCAGCAATTCCCGCATTTTGCAGCTGTCATATAGACATTGCCAGTGTCCATCAATGCAGTTTTGTGATCAGGAGACTTCATCCATGCGCTGAATGCAGATGCAGCAGAAGGGGATCCCCGCATGATCACTTCTCCAGGGGCATAGCCTCCATTCGGACGGTCATGGCTGTACTTAATTGTTAACTCATATGCCCGTAATAATACCATTTCTTCAGCTGCATCAGAATCGGCCCACTTAACAGGGGCCAGGCCTTCAGATACACGAATCTCATTCACCATATCCAGCAGCTCATACACTAACTGCGCCTCACCAATTTCAACTTCAGTGGCCCCAGTAAAATAGCCGTTAGGAGAAACAACATCAGAGTTGCCATAGGTAGGGTAGGCATCATCCTTGCCGATACTGGACAGAACACCAGCCGCCGCAGTTGCGCCGCTGGAGAGTTTCTGCCCCAGATTTCCTTCGGAGGCACCGGGCTCAGCGGGCTCAGTAGGCTCGACGGGTGTAACGGATCCGCCTGTTTTAATCACTTCGAACATCCGGCACATGACCACAGCTGCCTGACCACGGGTCATCAGACCATTTCCATTAAAGGTACCCTTACTGTCCACGCCGGTAATCATGCCGGCGCCTACAACGGCAGTCAGGGCCTCCCTGTAGTTGCTGGGAACATTGTTCCAGTCGCCAATACCAGCCTGGACCGTAGCTGCGTTGTAGCTGAGCTCAACTTCCTTATACGCCAAAATATTATTGAGCAGCTGAGCCATTTCATAGCGGTTGATCGGCTGAGACCAGACATACGAGTACCCATCATACATCCGGGTCCCCTTGTCGATGCCCATAGCCGCTATCGTTGCACAGTAAGGCTCATACCAAAAAGCGGCATGGCCGCCATAGTGCTCCAGTTCCTCTGAAAGGAAAGCTCGGACCAGCATAGTGGAAAACTCGGCATATGTCACCTGGTTGTCCACTCCAAACTTTCCATTCCCAATACCAGACACCCATCCGTTCTCGGCGGCTTTCTCCACATAGGAGTAAGACCAGTGGCTGCTGGGTACATCGGTGAAAGTGGGCTTACCATTGCTGGCAAAGATGCCGGCAACGATACTGATGAGCATCGCTGCAATGAGCAGCAGGGAAATGCGCTGTTTTATGAAAATGCTTGTCTTCAAAGAAATTCCTTCCCCTTCACGAGATGCCTCAGGAGAAAATCTCCCCTGAGGCATCTCTTCGATAGTATTGATGGTGTTGGCACTTAGCACTTATCAGTTTAATCTTTGAGAATCACATTTCCACCAGATGTCCATTATTAGGTTCATCAGTAGACGGGATGATGATAGTTACTGGCGGGGAATCTTTCTGTATTTGCAATCGACTCCATATTCTGTTCTACACTGATAACCCAGGAATTTCCGCAATTTGCTGCAGACATGTATTCATATCCTGGATCCAGCAAGATGTCTTTATGCCGAGAAGAATTCATCCAGTTGCGAAATGCAGCATTAGAAGAAGAAGGCCCTTGTGTGCAAACTTCACCAGGTGCATAGCCCCCATTAGGCCTATCATGGCTAAATTTTATAGTTAGCTCATATGCTCTTAACAACACAAATTCTTCGCATGCGTCAGAAGGACTCCACTTGAGTGGTGAGATGCCTTCCGCTTCCCGTGCCTCATTCACCATGTCCAGCAGATCATACACTAACTGAGCTTCACCAATTTCAACTTCAGTGGCCCCAGTAAAATAACCGTTGGGAGAAACATCATCAGAGTTCCCATAAGTCGGATACGCATCATCCTTACCAATGCTGGATTTCACACCGGCCGCCGCAGTGGCGCCGCTGGTCAGTTTCTGCCCAAGATTTTCTTCGGATGCACCGGGATCAGCAGGCTTGGTAGGCTCAACGGGCGCAACTACTTCACCAGTTTTAATCACTTCGAACATCCGGCACATGACCACAGCTGCCTGACCACGGGTCATCAGACCATTTCCATTAAAGGTACCCTTACTGTCCACGCCGGTAATCATGCCGGCGCCTACAACGGCAGTCAGGGCCTCCCTGTAGTTGCTGGGAACATTGTTCCAGTCGCCAATACCAGCCTGGACCGTAGCTGCGTTGTAGCTGAGCTCAACTTCCTTATACGCCAAAATATTATTGAGCAGCTGAGCCATTTCATAGCGGTTGATCGGCTGAGACCAGACATACGAGTACCCATCATACATCCGGGTCCCCTTGTCGATGCCCATAGCCGCTATCGTTGCACAGTAAGGCTCATACCAAAAAGCGGCATGGCCGCCATAGTGCTCCAGTTCCTCTGAAAGGAAAGCTCGGACCAGCATAGTGGAAAACTCGGCATATGTCACCTGGTTGTCCACTCCAAACTTTCCATTCCCAATACCAGACACCCATCCGTTCTCGGCGGCTTTCTCCACATAGGAGTAAGACCAGTGGTTACTGGGTACATCGGTGAAAGCGGGCTTACCGTTGCTGGCAAAGATGCCGGCAACAATGCTGATGAGCATCGCTGCGATGAGCAGCAGGGAAATGCGCTTCTTGTTGTTTATTGTTTTCATATTGGGTTTCCTCCTTTTTCGAATTTGCGTTGCGTCTCCCCTGTATTGGAGAACGCCCGCTGGTTGTCCTTTCGTTTATATTATATGCACTTGTAGAAAAAAATATTTTAGGACGAGTCTTTCCTAACGGAGAAATGTGGCAGGGGATTCGTCTTTTGCCAGAGGCCATCAACGAAGCCGGCTCCTTCGGGAGCCTATTTGTGGTCCGTGAGGTCGCTCAGCCCTGGCTCCGGCAATCTAAGACCTCTTGGATGAACACCTGTTGTCCTCAATATAATACACCACATTATACCGCTTGGCAATATTTGCTTGGCAAATTGGCGGGCTCACGGACCATATAAGGTGCAGCTTCGGACTAAAGGAAAAGAAAGACCGCCCTGCCAAATTTCTTTACTAAAAAAGATCCCAAAACTTCGAAATCGTCCCAGCGAGGCCAACCATCTCTTTGGAGGCAGCTTGAGATTCGATGGCCTTTTCTAACGAAGAAATAAGCAGGATTTTTTCTCGTTGGCCTGGAGCTGTGTTGTGCTGGCTCCGTCCTGGAGCCTATGTATGATCCGTGATACTGCACCAAATGAGAAGAAGGGGGAATGTAGTGCAAAACAAAAACGCTCATGGCCATTCTTCTCGCAAAAAGGCTAGTATTCTCCACCGAAAATCGTTTTCGGTGGAGGTTTTTTGCGCCAATGGTTCAAATATAATTTGCATATAATTGCTATATAGCCGAGACCTCCTGAGAGACTACTTGTTTGTAAAATAAGTTTCGGTGAAACTGCATATAATATCTGTGAATCGCGTAAGGATGGCTAACAGTCATCTTGAGCCAACCGAAAGGAGGTGGTGATACACATGATTGTAGAAGATAAATAGCGCTTTTTCCTCGAACCTACTAACATCGCATTGCGGCAACTGCAGAGCCGCAACCCTAAGGAGGAACCAATAAAATGCAGAAAACAACTATGTTTAAGCGTATCATGACACTGTTCCTGGTATTTGTCATGGTACTGGGGATTCTGCCAATCTCCGAATTCGTGTCTCCCGCAATTGCGGCAGAAGCAAAAGAGGGGCCGCCTCCCACGACAGAGATGGTTTCGTGGAAATTTTACAGCAAGTACGACTCCCCGGTTTTGAAACCGTCCAGGGTCATTCCCCGAACCTTCATCTTTAGTCTTAATGATGGAGTCGCCCCTGGTTTCTGTGCAGATCATACCAAAGATGTCAGCACAGGTGCAACCTGGAGTAATCCAGTGCCAATTGAAGGAACCAAGTATGAGGTCATCAAGCCTCTCATTGCTGCGTACAACTATACCTGGTTTTACTCCCGTGAGCTGGACGACCGCTATCCAAATCAGACCACAATATTCAAAAAGAAAATTGCTGAACAGGAACGCGGTAGTGTGCATTACTACTGGGACGAAACTGATCGGATCTCTGCATCTTCTATGTCCCAGGCTGGTGCTTGGCTGGCTGGACAAGGTTTACTGACAGACCTGAGCAACCACGATCAACAGCTGATGATTGCCCATGAGCGCAACCTCACAACTAAAACGATTTACGGATCAGTTTCAGAGTCTGACGAGGAAGTTGCTGGCTGGGTTGCTGAGTCCATCGGTAAGTATGAAAACGGCGACTACGGCGAGTATCAGATGTTTATCTATACCCCGCCAGGCGGTAAACAGCCCATCATCACTTCTCTGCCGCCGGATACGATTCCGAAGGATGGCTGGTTTAAGTTGAAAAAAACCGATCTCAGTGGTAACGCTCTGAGCGGTGCAACTTTCGCCGTTTATACTGATGCAGGACACCAGAATCAGATTTATCAGTTTATCACTACGGCTGATGAGTGGACTTATGTGGATGTCAGTAGATTCATGGACTCAGCCACCAAGACCTTCTATCTCAAGGAAATCTCCGCTCCACCTGACTATGTTCCCAATGGTGCTGGCTACACAGTTACTGTTAGCTCTACCAATAATTCTACCAAGGAGACGGCCGCGGCGGTCAATGGCGGCGTGGCAATCAAGAACGGAAAGTCTCAGCCTCCTTCTGGAGTAGTTCAGAAGGTTGATCCGGACGGCAACGGCATTGGCCCTGCCACCTTCCACTTCAAGAAGCTGACCCCTAATGCCGTCGATATGGACATCCCCTGTGATGAGACTGGGACACTGAAACTCCAGTGGGAAGACCCTACTGGCGAGGACTATATCGAGCCAGGTGAGTACACTGTGACCGAAGTCATCCCGCCTCCGGGCTATGAGATGTCTGAGGAGTCGCAGAACCTTCGTCTGTGGTTGGAAGATAAAGATGGCGATGGTATTCAGGAGCCCTATTCCAGCGGTCCTATCGTTTTCCAAAACCAGCCTAAACACACAGTTATCATTCAAAAGGTAGATGAGACGGGCAATGGCCTTCCTGGCGCCGTGTTTGATGTCTACTTCAATGGGGCAAAGGTTGATAGTGTGACCACTGGTCCTGACGGTACTTTCAATTACACTGGTACAGACGGGAACGGAGTGTCTACTGGAACATGGGAATTCGTTGAAACGAAAGCCCCTAGTGGGTACCTGATCCCCTATATGAACTATCAGTCGGTCACTGTCAATACTCTCTATGATGATGTCCGTGTCCACACCCTGACCTTCGTCAACTACACCTACCCGGAAATCGTGATCCAGAAGGTTGCTGCCGGCAACGACCAGCCTTTGGCCGGTGCTGTGTTCGAGGTCATGGTGGACGGCACCAATCTTGGCCGCTTTGGCCCCACTGGCCCCGACGGCACCATCATCATCAACC
>OHMG01000099.1_pt1 | contig 52043 bp, 42 predicted proteins | sample 1569281 | NCBI WGS metagenome assembly OHMG01 (sample SAMEA3879581, study PRJEB24766) | human gut metagenome | biome: human-associated habitat; feature: feces | place: USA | collected 1985/1987 | reverse complement strand
GGCCGTAAAAAACAATGTGCTGGGCACCAAAAACCTGCTGGTCAGTGCCAGCGAGCACGGGGTGGAGCGCTTTGTGCAGCTTTCCACCGATAAGGCCGTGAACCCCACCAGCGTCATGGGCTGCACCAAGCGCATCTGCGAGATGCTCATCCAGACCTTTGCGGGCAACACGGATATGAAGTGTGTAGCGGTGCGGTTCGGCAATGTGCTGGGCAGCCACGGCAGCGTTATCCCGCTGTTTGAAGCGCAGATCAAAAAGGGCGGGCCGGTCACTCTGACCGACCCCAACATCGTGCGCTACTTTATGACCATCCCGGAAGCAGCCCAGCTGGTGCTGCAGGCAGGCGCATTGGCCGAGAGCGGCAATATCTATGTGCTGGATATGGGCGAGCCGGTGCGCATTATGGATCTTGCCAAGCAGCTTATCCGCTTTTACGGCTACGAGCCGGGCGTGAATATGGAGATCAAGATCGTGGGTCTGCGCCCCGGTGAAAAGCTTTACGAAGAGCTGATGATGGACGAGGAGCAGGACAAGATGCGCCGCACCCAGCACAACAAGATCTTTGTGGCAAGCCCCCGCACCATTGATCTGGCCGAGTTCTACGAGCAGCTGCAGGCGCTGGAAGCCGCTGCCGCCCACAACGATGAGGGCGTGGTGCGCCAGCTGGCGGCCATGATCCCCACCTTTACCCCCACCCGGGAGAACCTGAAACTGTAACAGCTTGAATTGCGGCACTGGGCCGCATGGGATAGACCGCAGGCCGGAACATGCCGGGCTGCGCAAAACGAGAGGGATGTTATTATGGAAAAGAAACCGTTTCTGACCGAGGCGATGGCACAGCAGATCATCGAAGATGTGCCCACGCCGTTCCACGTCTACGACGAGAAGGGCATCCGGGAGAATGTCCGCCGCATCAACAAGGCCTTCAGCTGGAACAAGGGCTTCAAGGAGTACTTTGCGGTCAAGGCACTGCCGAACCCCGTTATCCTGCAGATCCTCAAGGAGGAGGGCTGCGGCGTGGACTGCTCCTCCCTGACCGAGCTGATGCTCAGCGAGGCCTGCGGCTTTACCGGCCACGAGATCATGTTCTCCTCCAACCAGACCCCCGTGGAGGATATGCAGAAGGCCTACGAGTTGGGCGCCTACATCAATCTGGACGACGCCACCATGGTGGAGTTTCTGGAGCGGGTGGCCGGGGTGCCGCAGGAGATCTTCTGCCGCTATAACCCCGGCGGAACCTTCCAGCTGGGCGAGAGCGAAGAGGGCTTTCAGGTCATGGACAAGCCCGGCGATGCCAAGTACGGTATGACCGAGCAGCAGATGATCGACAGCTACAAAAAGCTGATGCAGAAGGGCGCAAAGCAGTTCGGCATCCATGCTTTCTTGGCCTCCAACACCATCTCGGACGCCTACTACCCGGAGCTGGCAGGCATCCTGTTCCAGCTGGCTGTCCGGGTGCAGCAGGCTACCGGTGCGCACATCAGCTACATCAACCTGTCCGGCGGCGTGGGCATCCCGTACCGCCCGGAGCAGACCGAGAACGACATCATGGCCATCGGCGAGGGCGTGCGCAAAAAGTTTGAGGAGATCCTTGTGCCTGCCGGTATGGGCGATGTGGCCATCTTCAGCGAGATGGGCCGCTTTACCACCGGCCCCTACGGTGCACTGGTGTCCACCGTCATCCACGAAAAGCACATTTATAAGGAGTACATTGGTCTGGACGCTTGCGCCGCAAACCTGATGCGCCCCGCCATGTACGGCGCTTACCACCACATCACTGTGCTGGGCAAGGAGAACGAGCCCTGCGACCACAAGTACGACGTGGTGGGCGGGCTGTGCGAGAATAACGACAAGTTTGCCGTTGACCGGATGCTGCCCAAGATCGACATCGGGGATATCCTTTACATCCATGATACTGGTGCCCACGGCTCTGCTATGGGCTACAACTACAACGGCAAGCTGCACTGCGCCGAGGTGCTGCTGTGCGAGGATGGCTCTCACCGGTTGATCCGCCGCGCCCAGACCCCCCGCGATTACTTTGCAACGCTGGACTTTTTGCCCTTTATGAAGCCCCTGTTTGAGGACTGATCCGACTTTTTGTATCCTGATAAAAAAAGAGGTGTGACCCATGTTTTTTGGCTTTCAGCTTACCCTTGGCCTGATGATGGCCTTTTACGGTTTTTCGGTGATGAAAAATCCCCGCGTGTGGGGCGATCAGGGGCGCAGGGCGGTCAAGGCCGAAAACTTTGAGGAATATTGCCGCCAGAACGGCCAGTTCTTTTTAAAGGCAGGCTGCGTTGTGGCGGTGATCGGTGCACTGGATGCCCTGATCACGCTGGATGCCCTGCTGTACGCTCTGCTGTACATTTTTGGCTTGGCCTTTGCCTTCTACCCCCTTACCCGCTGGTGCAAGCAGAACGAGGGCTTCTCCTGGCCGTGGCCCCACGTCCAGAGCGAGAAAAAGCGCATCAAAGAGCTGCGCCGCGAACAGCAGGCACAGGAGAACGAGGAAAAAGGGGAGAAGTGATCCCCCGGATAAAGCATAAATAGCAAAAGAACAGCTCCCGGTCACGCCGCTTAACGTGACCGGGAGCTGTTTTAGCTTACTGCTGGATAAGTGGGCGCTTACTCGGCGTCCTTCGGGTCGGTCATCAGCTCCTTGATGCTGGGCACAACGCCGCCCAGATTCTGCAGCTCAGAGGGGATGATGATCTTGGTAGCCTTGCCGTTGGCAACCTTCGCCAGCGCTTCAAGGCTGCGGATGGCCAGCACCTTGTCGCTGGGCATGGCCTCGTTCAGCAGGCGGATGGCATCGGCGTTGGCCTTCTGCACAGCCAGAATGGCCTGTGCCTCGCCCTCGGCCTCCAGAATGCGCTGCTGCTTTACGGCATCAGCGCGCAGGATAGCGGCTTCCTTTTCGCCTTCGGCGGCGGTAATGGCAGCCTGCTTTTCACCGTCTGCCTTCAGGATGACGGCGCGCTTCTCGCGCTCAGCCTTCATCTGCTTCTCCATGGCTTCCTGGATCTCACGCGGCGGGATGATGTTCTTCACCTCCACGCGGTTCACCTTGATGCCCCACTTGTCGGTGGCTTCGTCAAGGATGGCGGTGATCTTGCCGTTGATGACATCGCGGCTGGTCAGGGTGTGATCCAGCTCCATCTCACCAATGATGTTGCGCAGGGTGGTGGCGGAAAGGCTCTCGATGGCGGCAATGGGCTGGTTGACGCCGTAGGTGTACAGCTTTGCGTCCATGACCTGAAAGAACACCACCGTGTCGATCTGCATGGTCACGTTATCGCGGGTGATCACAGGCTGAGGGGGAAAGTCTGCAACCTGCTCCTTCAGGCTTACCTTTTTGGCAATGCGCTCAATAAAGGGGATCTTGACGTGCAGGCCGGCAGTCCATGTATCGGAGTAGCTGCCCAGCCGCTCAATGACATATACCTTGGACTGCGGCACAATGACGATGTTGGAAACAATGACCAGCACCAGAACAAAAACAAGCGCAAGGATGACAAAAAACAGAACCATAATACATCTCCTTTGTCAGGTGGTTGTGTGGGGGTTACGGCTTTCGGTCAGAACAGGCTCTACGATGAGCAGGGTGCTGTGGATCTCGGTAACGCGGCAAAGCGAACCGGGTGTGAGGGTGTCGCCGGGGGTGGCGCAGCGGGCGTTCCAGTCCACGCCGTCCAGCCGTACCCGGCCGGGGACCTCGGCAGTGACAGGGGAAAGCACGATGGCCTCCCGTCCCAGATTGCGGTCGCCGTTGGTGGCGGTATGCTTGAGCCGCAGCTTTGCCGCCAGCGGGCGGAAGGCTGCCAGACACAGGATGCTTACCACCAGAAAGACCACTGCCTGCACCCGGAACGACCCGGTGAACACGCAGCACAGCAATGCGGCGGCAGAGCCGATGGCAAACCAGATGGAGGTCATATTAAAGGTACTGGCCTCCAGTGCCAGAAAGCCCACGGCTGCAGCCAGCCAGAGAATGGGGGAGATCTGCATGGTATGTTACCTCCTTATGCTGCTATTATACGGCATCCCCTTGGGGGAAGGTCAAGAGCTTTTTACTGGAACGTTGCACAGAAAACAAAATATAGACAAAAATGGGAAAAAAGCCCGTAAATCACTGCGTCCCACCCTGTGAAAAAAGTAAGTCGCGAGGCTCCGCAGAGCCTCCCGACTTACAAATAAAGAATAGGATCCCGCTATGGATGCTCAGAGCGTAAGCGGAGAGCATTTTAAATGGTTACAGCCTCGCAGGCATCACTGGATATCGTAGTAGCTGTGGTTGGGGTTGTGACCGTTTTCCTCCACCACGATGGTAAAGCCCATGGGGTTTACCTCAGTGTGCTTGCCGGAAGCCAGCGGCTCCACGATGATGTGCTCAGAGCGGTTCACAATGATTTCCGCAGTCTCGGTCTTACCGATGCGCTGGTAGTGCAAAATGCCGTCCTCGGCCCGCAGCACCCGCAGCTCACCGGTGCGGAAGGCCTCGCAGCTGTGGCGCAGCTGCGCCAGCTGTGCCAGCACCGGGCGCAGACGCTCCTCGTGGCTGTCCCAGCAGAAGAAGGCGCGGTTGAAGGGGTCGCGGTAGCCCTGCATCCCGATCTCGTCGCCGTAGTACAGGCAGGGTACGCCGGGCAGGGTGTAGATGATGGCATAGGCCATGCGCAGGCGCAGCATGCCCTCCTCGTAGGCTTCGCCGGTCACGCTGCGGCCGCTCTGCCACTCCCGGCCGCGCCCGTTGGCGGGCTCGTCCGCGATCACAGTCAGGGCGCGCTCGGTGTCGTGGGTGGACAAAAAGTTCAGTGCCGTGTTGATGGCAGGGGCAGGGTAGTGCTCGCAGATGGAAAGGATCTCGTTGGCGGCCTGCTGGGCGGGCTTTCCCTTTACAAAATCCAGCACGGAGTTCTTGAAGGGGTAGTTCATCACGCTGTCCAGCCCCTTGCCCAGCAGGTAGGTGCGGCGGTGGTCAAAGCCGAACTTGGTTGTGGCGTCCTCCCACACCTCGCCCAGCAAAAACTTCTCCGGGCTTACCCGCTTGACGGCAGTGCGGATCTTCTCGATGAATTCGTCCGGCAGCTCGTCGGCCACATCCAGCCGGAAACCGGCAGCACCCCGGCGCAGCCATGTGTCGATGACGCCGCCCTCGCCGGTGATGAACTCCACAAAGGAGGGGGTCTCCTCGTTGACCTCCGGCAGGGTCTCAAAGCCCCACCAGCTGCGGTAGCCGCCCTTGTACTTGGGGTCAAAATCGTACCAGCTGCGGTAAGGGGAGTTGGGGTCGCGGTAAGCGCCGCCCTCGCCGTAGCGTCCCTCGCGGTTGAAGTACCGGCTGTCCGAGCCGGTGTGGCTGAACACACCGTCCAGCACGATGCCGATGCCGTACTTGGCGGCCTCGCGGCAGAGCACCTCAAACTCTTCGTTGGTGCCCAGCAGCGGGTCCACGTTCAGGTAGTCGGCGGTGTTGTAGCGGTGGTTGGAATGCGCCTCAAAGATGGGGTTCAGGTACAAATAATCCACGCCCATTTCCCGCAGGTAGGGGAGCTTGATGCGGATGCCCTCCAGATCACCGCCGAAGTAGTCCTCGTTCAGGTGGCCGCCAGTCTCGTTGGGCTGCCAGAAGGGTTCGGCGTGTTTGTCGGCCTGATACAGCCGGTCCGGGAAAGGCATGGGCTTGTTCTCAATGCCCTCACAGAACCGGTCCGGGAAGATCTGGTAGAACACCTTGCCCTTGATGCACTCCGGCGTCTGGAAATCCGGCTCGTAGACCGTGATCTGCCAGCTTTCGCCCTCCTGCCAGCTGACCACGCCGCAGTTGTCGGCCCCGCGCACGATGCGGCGGAAGTCAGTATACAGGTCAAAGTAATAGAAGTATAGGCCCGGGTCGCCCAGCACAACATCCACCGAAAAGTGGTTCTGGTGAGGCGTCTGGCCGTCAAATTTCATGCGGTAGTGCACGGGCACATCGTATTTGCCCTCCTTTTGCAGTACAAGGTGCGGGTCCACATAGCCCAGCTCCTCGGGGATGCACAGGGACAGGTGCACGGTCTGCCCGGCGCGCACGGCACCAAAAGGCTGCTTAAAGTAGGGGTCGTAGCTGTTGAACAGACAAGACAAAAAAGATCGTCCTTTCTCAAAAAAGCCCCGGCGGGCGAAATGCCACCGGGGCTTTGCGGTTTTACAAGGGAAAATTACTTGCCCATGGGTACGGGGGAAGCGTACCAGATATCGCGGGCGTAGTCCAGCACGGCGCGGTCTGCGCTGAAGATGCCGCTGTTGGCAATGTTCTTCAGGCTCATGCGGGCCCAGGTCTCGCGGTCAGCATACAGCTTCTGCAGGTCGGCCTGTGCACGGCGATAGTCCTTGAAGTCGGCCATGACCATGTACGGGTCGCTGCTGCGCAGGTTCTCGGTGACCTCGTGGAAGTTCTCGCCGTTCCAGCCGCGCTCCAGGAAGTTCAGGGCGCTGTTGGCAACGTCGTCGCCCATGATAAAGGCGTTGGGGTGGTAGCCCACCCGCTTCAGGTTGTTCACCTCAGGGGTCAGCATACCGAAGATCAGCTCGTTCTCCTTGCCGGCAGCATCGGCGATCTCCACGTTTGCACCGTCCAGAGTGCCCAGCGTGATTGCACCGTTCAGCATGAACTTCATGTTGCCGGTACCGGAAGCCTCGGTGCCTGCCAGAGAGATCTGCTCAGAAACCTCGGCAGCGGGCATCAGGTGCTCGCTCAGGGAGACGCAGTACTCTTCCAGATAGACCACGCGCAGCTTGTCGCGCACGGCGGGGTCGTTGTTGATCAGATCGCCCAGCTTGCAGATCATGCGGATCATCTGTTTTGCCATGTAGTAGCCGGGAGCAGCCTTTGCGCCGAAGATGTAGGTCTTGGGGATAAAGTCAGCGTTGGGGTTCTCCTTCAGGTACAGGTACTGTGCAGCGATGTTCAGCGCATTCAGGTGCTGGCGCTTGTACTCGTGCATACGCTTGACCTGGCAGTCAAAGATGGAATTGGGGTCGATGACCTGACCGGTGCTCTTTGCCAGATAGCTTGCAAAGTCCTTCTTGTTGGCCAGCTTGATCTCGTTCAGCTTCTTCAGCACGGTCTTGTCGTCGGCGTACTTGTTCAGCTTGGTCAGATCAGAAGCATCGTGCTTGTAGCCGTCGCCGATGGTCTCGTCCAGCAGCTTGCACAGGCCGGGGTTAGAGGCCAGCAGCCAGCGGCGGTATGCAATGCCGTTGGTCACGTTCTTAAAGGCGTTGGGCTTGAACAGGTAGTAATCGTGGAAAACGCTCTCCTTGATGATCTCACTGTGCAGCTTGGAAACGCCGTTGATGCTGTTGGCGGTGTAGGCGCAGATATTGGCCATGCGCACCTGATTGTCGCCGATCAGTGCCATGTAGTCGATCTTGCCCTGATCGCCGGGGAAGGCCTTTGCCAGCTCCTCGCGGGCGCGGCGGTCCATCTCCACCACGATCTGGTAGATGCGGGGCAGGGTCATCTTGAAGATGTCCACGTTCCACTTCTCCAGAGCTTCGGCCATAACGGTGTGGTTGGTGTAGGAGAACACCTTCTGGCAGATGCTGAAGGCCTTGTCCCAGTCAAAGCCGCACTCATCCAGCAGGATGCGCATCATCTCGGGGATGGCGAGGGTGGGGTGGGTGTCGTTCAGCTGAATGGCGACCTTGTCGGGCAGGTTCTCCAGCGTAGCGTAGCTGGACAGGTGGTTCTGCACGATATCGCCGATAGAAGCAGCGGACAGGAAGTACTGCTGACGCAGGCGCAGGATCTTGCCCTCAACGTGGTTGTCGTTGGGGTACAGCACCTTGGAGATCAGCTCTGCATTGGCGTTCTTGCTCATTGCAGTGTTGTAGTTGCCAAGAGAGAAGCTGGACATATCAAAGTCCGGGGCCTTTGCCTGCCACAGACGCAGCTTTGCAACGCCCTTTCCATCGTAGCCCTGCACATACATATCGGAGGGAATGGCCATGACGCTGTTGTAGTTGGTGTGCTGGATGTAGTGGAAGCCGTTGTCCCAGTTCTCGTGGATCTCGCCGTCAAAGCGGATCTCCACAGCCTGATCCGGGTGGCTCTTCAGCCACACCTGACCGCCGGGCAGCCAGTTGTCGGCGCGCTCCTGCTGCCAGCCGTCCACGATCTTCTGCTTGAAGATGCCGTACTCGTACAGGATGGAGTAGCCGGTGCCGCAGATATCGGTGGTGGCCATGCCGTCCAGATAGCAGGCAGCCAGACGGCCCAGACCGCCGTTGCCCAGGCCTGCATCGGGCTCTTCCTCAAAAATGCTGTCCAGATTGATGTCGGCGTCGGCCAGTGCCTTCTTGGCAACCTCGTCCAGACCCAGATTGAACAGGCTCATCTTCAGGCTGCGGCCCATCAAAAACTCCATGCAGAGGTAGTAGACCTGCTTGGTGCCGGTGCCGATAGCCTTGGACTGGAACTTTTTGTGGTTCTCGCTCATCATCTGACGGCAGATCAGAGCCAGAGAACGGTAGATCTGCTGGCTGGAGGCAACATTCAGCTCCACACCGTACTCACTGGTGAGCTTGTCCTGAAGAATTTTGCCAAATTCTTTTGATGTCATAGTGTGCTCCTATCCGCATAAGCGTTTGCTTTGCTAAAATAATTGAGTAGATAATAGCAGCAGAAACGTTCCCTCTTTCGCCCGGCTGCCAACATAACACCGTTATTATAATATGAACGATTTATAAATGCAAGGAAACAGGCGCTTTTTTTCCGTAACTGCTATTTTTTTAAGCCACTTTCTGACAAATATGCCGAAATTTCAAAAATTCCACTTTTTCTTGCGGCATATTTATATTATAATAGAAGGCAGAACTGAGCAGCGAAACTTTTTTCGGGGAGTAATTCCGGCAGTAATGGGACGGGAAACTCCATCGAAACGTTTTCAAACTCCGAAACGTTACCGGGAACGGTACCAAATCCCGGCAAAATGCAGAACAAACGGCCTTGTGCCGTACAGATACAGGATAAAAAAGGGGAAAACACCATGGTAAACAAGGTAAGGGTCAACATCGCGGGCACACCGTATGCCATCGCCACCACAGATTCGGAAAAATACATCCTGGGTCTTGCCAAAAAGCTGGACGAGGATATCACAAAGCTGCTGGACACCAACGATAACCTCTCGGTGACCAAGGCGGCGGTGTTCTGCGCGATGGATTATCTGGACGAATACCGCAAGAGCACCGGCAGCGCCGAGAATATGCGCAGCCAGATCCAGGACTACATTGCAGATGCAGCCCGGGCAAAGCTGGCCGAGGACAAGGCACTGGCGGAAAACGCCGTACTGCGCCGGGAGGCTGCCGCTCTGCGGGAGCAGCTGGCCAAGGAGCGCCAGCGCGAGACCCGCCGGGAGAAGCGCGCCGCCCGCGCTGCGGCAGAAACGGCACAGGAGCAGCCCTCCGCCCCGGAGACCCCGGCGGCAGACAGTGCGCAGGCAGACGAGACCAACTGAATGTACCTTATATAAATAGAAGTCAGAAGGAGAACTATGGCAAGGATCGAGATCTTAGCCCCGGTGGGCAGTGAAGAAATGCTCCGCGCTGCGGTATTCAGCGGCGCGGACGCAGTATATCTGGGTTTTTCGGGTTTCAACGCCCGCACGGGTGCCGGCAACTTTGACGCAGACAGTCTGCAGGAAGCCGTGCGCTTCTGCCACGCCCGGGGCGTGGCGGTGCACGTTGCGCTGAATACGACCGTGTACGGCACCGAGCTGTCGGCACTGGAACGGGCTATCCGGGCGGTAGCAGCCAGCGGTGCGGATGCAGTCATCTGTCAGGATCTGGCAGTGGCTACTTTAATTGGTAAAATTGCCCCGCAGCTGCCCCGGCACGGCTCCACCCAGATGAGCGTCCACACCCTGCAAGGTGCACTGGAGCTGAGGGAGCTGGGCTTTACCCGGGTGGTGCTGGCGCGTGAGCTGAGTCTGCCCGAGGTGGAGCACATCACAAAGCACTGCGGCATCGAGACCGAGTGCTTCATCCACGGTGCGCTGTGCATGAGCGTGAGCGGCCAGTGCTATATGTCCGCCTTTCTGGGCGGGCGCAGCGGCAACCGCGGTTCCTGTGCGGGCCCCTGCCGTCTGCCCTTTGAAGCCAATGCCCTGCCGGAAGGCAAGCCCGGACGGCTGCACCACCTCTCCCTTAAGGATAACTCCGCCATCGACAAGCTGGACAAGCTGCAGGCGCTTGGCGTAGCATCGGCAAAAATCGAAGGCCGTCTGCGCACGCCGGAGTATGTGGCGGCGGCGGTCAGCGCTTGTCTGGCAGGCCGCGAGGGCCGCGCCTACGACCGCGACCTGCTGAAGAACGCCTTCAGCCGCTCCGGCTTCACCTCCGGCTATCTGGACGGAAAAATCGACGGCACCATGTTCGGTGTGCGCAGCGAAGCTGACGCCGAGCTGACCAAAAAGACCCTGCCCATGCTGCGTGAGCTTTACCGCCGCGAGCGCTCCCGCGTGCCGGTGCAGATGAAACTGGAGATCGAGGAGGGCGGCGAAAAGCTGACCGTTACCGATGCCGACGGCAACAAAGCCTTTGCCTATGGGGATGCCGAGCCGCAGCCCGCCCGCACCGACCCCACCGAGAGCCTGAACCGCAGCCTGACAAAGACCGGCGGCACCCCCTTTACGGCGGAGAAGATCACGGTGGAAATGGACGGCGGGCCGTGGTTCATCCCCGGCAGTGCCGTGAACGAGCTGCGCCGGGAGGCACTGGATGCCCTGCTCAAAAAGCGGGAGGCGCTGCGTCCTTGGCCCACCACCGAGGAGCACGTCGCCGCCCTGCCGCAGCGCACTCTGCCGCCCCGCCGCACCCTGCGTGTCCGGTTCGAGCGCTGGGATCAGGTGCCGGAGCGGGCACTTGACGGGGTGGAATATCTCATTCTGCCCATTGCGCAGGCCGACCGTGTGCCCCGGGAGTGGCGGGCAAAGACCCTTCTGGAGCTGCCCCGGGTCATGTTCGGTGCGCTGGAGCAGGACACTGCCCGCCGCATTGCTGCCACGCAGGACGCGGGCTTTGCCGGATACGAGGTCAGTAACATCGCCCATCTGCGGCTGTGCCGCGGCCTGCCCATGACCGGCGGCTTTGGACTGAACATCACCAACAATGTGGCGGCACAGTTCTATGCAGAGCAGGGACTTTCCAGCCTGCTCATCCTGCCGGAGGTAAAAGACAGCGATATTGCGTCCATTGCGCCCACCCGGAACGGTAAGCCTGTGCCCACCGGCGTGATGATCTACGGTCATATGCCGCTGATGCTCACCCGCGCTTGCCCGCTGCAAAATATCCATGACTGTGCCCACTGCGATAAGACCGGCGTGCTGACCGACCGCAAGGCCAAAAAGTTCCCGGTGCAGTGCGGCCTTGGAGTGCGCACCATCTATAACCCGGTGCCCATCTACATGGGTGATAAGCCCGGCGCACTGGCGGTGGACTATGGCGTGGCCTACTTTACGCTGGAATCCCGCGAGGAAGCGGCGCAGATCTTGGACAGCATCCGCACCCACGCCCCCTTTGAGGGCGATTTTACCCGCGGTCTGTATTTTAAGGGTACAAACTGACAAAACACCGGAAGTGCCCCAAGCTTTGCCTGTGAAAAAAGAAAAACGAAACGAGGTTATACGATGGAACCCATCACTGTAAAATATAAGGTACTGGACGCCCGGGCAAAAGTGCCCGCCTATGCCACCCCCGGCGCAGCTGCCGCCGACCTGTGCGCTGTGCTGGACGCACCACTGACCGTTGCCCCCATGCAGCGGGTGCTGGTGCCCACCGGCCTTGCCATCGAGCTGCCCGGCGCCCATAGTGTGGCGCTGGTGTATGCCCGCAGCGGCTTGTCCATCAAGCACGGCCTGTGCATGGCCAACGGCGTGGGTGTGGTGGACAGCGACTACCGCGGCGAGCTGAAGGTGCCCATGGTCAATCTGGGTGCCGAGGCTTATACCATTCAGCCCGGCGAGCGGGTAGCGCAGCTGTGCATCGCCCCGGTGTACACCGCCGCCTTTGTGCCCGCCGAGGAGCTGGGCGACACCCAGCGCGGTGTGGGCGGCTTTGGCTCTACCGGAAAATAACCCTCTTCGTCAATGCTTCGCATTGACACCCGAGAGGGGAGAATTTAAAAGAGTAAACCGATTGATGAAAAAAGCTCTCCCCTTCGAGAGAGCTGTCACCGCAGGTGACTGAGAGGGTTTTATGAATCATTTGATCTTAGCTTCCGGCAGCCCCCGCAGACGGGAGCTGCTTTCCCTGTACACCACCGATTTCACGGTCTGTGTCAGCGATTTTGATGAGAGCGCCGTCACTGCCCCCACTCCGGCGCAGCTGGTGGAGCAACTGGCCATCGGCAAGTGCCTTGCAGTGGCAAAACAGCACCCGGATGCCGTGGTCATCGGCTGCGACACCGTGGTGGACGTGGACGGCGCTGTGTTCGGCAAGCCCCATGACGCAGAGGATGCCAAGCGGATGCTGCGCGTGCTCTCCGGCAAGACCCATCAGGTACACACCGGCGTGTGCATTGCAAAAGGGGACAGGGCAGAGCATTTTGTGGACAGCTGCAAGGTGACCTTTTTCCCGCTGGGGGAGGAAGAAATCGCGTTCTACACTGCTACCCCGGAGCCCTACGATAAGGCCGGTGCCTATGCCATTCAGGGGCGCGCGGCCCTGTGGCTGGACCGCATCGAGGGCGACTATTACACCATTATGGGGCTGCCGGTCAGCCGCACCGTACAGACGCTGGCGCATTTTTTGTGAGAAAAATGGAAAAATGATAGAAAACTTGCCGAAACGCTTGAGAAATGGAGCACTTGCGGCTATAATAGAACCGTGTTATTCTGCGCAGGAGGGACTGTTTGCAGCAGGCCGTCCGGCATTCTGGGATAGATTTAAGGAACGATCGTAAGGAGATTTGGAACAATGAGTTTTCTGTCAAAGGACGTTGGCATTGATTTGGGTACTGCCAATACTCTGGTCTACATGAAGGGCAAGGGCATCATCATGCGCGAGCCCTCGGTCGTGGCGGTGGACACCAAGACCGACGAGGTGCGCTGCGTGGGCGGCGAGGCAAAGGCTGTCATCGGCCGTACCCCCGGCAGCATCGTGGCGGTGCGTCCCCTGAAGGACGGCGTTATCGCCGATTTCGACATCACGGCCAATATGCTGGAGAACTTCCTCAAAAAGGCCTGCGGCAACAGCATGTTCTCCCGTCCCCGGGTGGTCATCTGCATTCCCTCCGGCGTTACCGAGGTGGAGCGCCGCGCTGTGCGCGAGGCTACCCTGAAGGCTGGTGCCCGTCAGGTGTCTGTCATTGAGGAGCCCATGGCAGCTGCCATCGGTGCAGGCCTGCCCATCAGCGAGCCCACCGGCAGCATGATTGTGGATATCGGCGGCGGCACGGCGGAGATCGCCGTCATCTCTCTGGGCGGCATCGTGGCTTCCCGCAGCGTGCGCATGGCCGGTGATATGTTCGATCAGGCCATCATCGCCTTCATCAAGCGCAAGTACAACCTGCTCATCGGTGAGCGGACTGCCGAGCAGATCAAAATCGAGATCGGCTCTGCCTATGCACTGGATCCGGAGCTGACCATGGAGATCAAGGGCCGCAACCTTGTGGACGGTCTGCCCAAGAACATCGTGGTGCACTCTGAGGATGTGCGCGGCGCGCTGCTGGAGTGTCTGGTCAAGATCACCACTGCCATCAAGGAGACGCTGGAGCGCACCCCGCCGGAGCTGAGCGCGGACATCATCGATCGCGGCATCACCCTGACCGGCGGCGGCGCTTTGCTGCGCGGCCTGGATCAGCTGATCCAGAGCGAGACCGGCATTGATGTGCATATTGCGGAGGATCCGCTGGATTGCGTGGCCAAGGGTGCCGGTGCGGTGCTGGATCATGTGGATGTGCTGCATGACGTGCTGGACACCGATGGAGGACATATGTAAGAGCGGCTCTCTGCGGAGAGTGCTGCTCAGAATGCGGAAAAGTTTCAGACACAGCAGCTGTGCGTTTTTCCGCTGCAAACACTGCATCTTGCGCGGATGGCACGGCTGTCCGCGCTTTTTTCATGCAAAGGCCTGCGGTAGGGCGCGGGCATCCCGACAGGAGGGAAACACCCTTTGAAAGATTTTTTTGATACCTGGAAATTCAAGATTCTCGTGGCCGTGGCGGTGTTTCTGGTGGGCATCATGGCCTATGCCGGTGCCAACGGACGCCTGACCGCTGCCCCGCAGGAACTGCTGGGCGTGATCCTGACCCCATTCCAGAAGGCAGGGGCTGTGGTCAGCGGCGGTGTGGGCGCGATGTGGGAAAAATATGCCAGCATCGACAAGGTTATGGAACAGAACGAGCAGCTGACGGCGGAAAACGCCGAGCTGCGTCAGCAGATGGTGGATTATGACCGCATCAAGGCTGAAAACGAGGCCTACAAGGCACTGGCCAACATTCAGGAAAAGAACAGCAATGCCACCTATGTGTCCGGCTTTGTCATTGGCCGCGACCCGCTGGACGAGTTCGGCGGCTTCACGCTGGACAAGGGCACCGCAGACGGCGTAGCGGTGAACGATGCGGTCATCAGTGACCGGGGCTATCTGCTGGGCATGGTGGTAGAGGCTGATCCGACCAGCTGCAAGGTGATGACCATTCTGCACCCCAGCTTCAACGCGGCGGGCGTGGTATCCCGCACCCGGGAAAACGGCATTCTGAACGGCAATACCACCTATGCAGCGGACGGCCTGTGCACCCTGACCAATCTGGAGCGCAGCACCGAGACCCATGCGGGGGATCAGGTCATCACCACCGGTCTGGGCGGGGTGTTCCCCCCGGATCTTCTGGTGGGTACGGTGCAGGACGTGGTGCCGGAGACCAGCGGCAAATCCTCCATTGCGGTGGTGCGCCCCGGTGCCGACCCCCGCACCGCCAAGCACGTTTTTATCGTTACTGCGTACTAAGGAGGACACACTGCTATGGAATCTCGCCGCAGGCGCAGCCGCAGCCAGCTGCTGAAGTGGGGCTGTTATGTGCTGGCGCTGTTTGTGTGCGCCGCTTTGCAGACCACGCCCGGGCTGTTTCAGCTGGGGGAGGCAAAGCCGCTGCTGGTGCTGCCGCTGTGTCTGGCGGTGGCGGTATTTGAAGGAGAATTTGCCGGAGCACTGCTGGGCACGGTGGGCGGTCTTTTGTGGGATTGCACGGCCGGACGCACGGTAGGTATGCTGGCGCTGGAGCTGCTGCTGCTCTGCTTTGCGGTATCGGTGCTGGTACAGTTGTATCTGCAGGTGAACCCCGGCAATTTTGCCGCAGTAAGCACCGCAACGGCGCTGGTGGTACTCTCGCTGGACTGGCTGTTTTTCTACTATATGCCGGGTTATACCGGCGCAGCGCTGCGGTATGTCACCTTTGTACTGCCCGGCGCGGTGCTGACCATCCCGGCAGCGCTGCTGGCCTTCTGGCTGGTGCAGCACATCCATGACGGGTTCAGGATCGACAACGGTGTGGTCTAGCCCGTAAAAGGAGAACCAGATGAACGAAAATGAACGCAAGGTCGTGGTGCGGCGGATGCTGCTGCTCATCGCAGTGGCCTGCACCATCATGGGGCTGTACACCTTCCGGCTGATCTTTTTGCAGCTGGTCAACGGGGACGACTTTAAGGCAAAAGCTACCAACACCACGGATTATAAGTTTACGGTCACCGCTGCGCGCGGCGATATCGTGGACAGCACCGGCAAGCACATCGCTACCACCAGTACCGGTTATAATGTGGTGCTGAACAAGCTGCAGATGGGGGATCAGGATCTGGACACCATGCTGCAGCAGATCGTGGAGCTTTTGCGCAAGAACGATGAAAAATGGCTGGACACCCTGCTCATCAGCGAGCCGGATGCCGCCGGAAACTATACCTTTACGGACAGCGCCGACAGTGCCAGCGACCAGAAAACGCTGGCAGACATGAAGGAGACGCTGGGTCTGCAGCAGTACGCCACCGCCAACGATGTGATGGAGATGCTGGTGGAGAAAAATCAGCTGGAAAGTTTCTCACTGCCGTGGCAGCGGGTGCTGGCGGGCATCCATTACGAGATGGACCGACAGGCCTTTTCCAACGTAAATAACTTTGTTATGGCTGAAAACGTCAGTCAGGCGACGGTGGCGACCATCAAGGAGCATTCCCTCACGCTGCCGGGCGTGGAGATCGTGGAGACCAGCACCCGCAGCTATGAGCAGGGCGATATCCTGCCCGCTGTGCTGGGGCGCGTGGGCAAGATCACCGCCGAAAAGTGGAAGGTGACCGACGAAAACGGTCAGGTGACCTATCCGCTCAAGGAAAAAGGCTATAACATGAACGATGTGATCGGCATCTCCGGCCTTGAGTCCGTGTACGAGGATGAGCTGCGCGGCAAGGATGGTGTGGAGACCATCACCCGTAATTCGGACGGCGTGATCGTGGACACCAAGATCACCACCGTGCCGGAGCCGGGGCATACCGTGCAGTTGACCATCAACAGCGACTTTCAGCGGGCGGTGGACAAGGCCCTTGCCAATAACATCGATATGATCAACCGGGTGTACAACACCGGCGATATGAAAGCCGCTGCCGGTGCTGCGGTGGTGCTGAATGTGAAGGACGGCAGCGTGCTGGCCGCATCCAATTACCCCAGCTTTGACCAGAACCTGTATGCCACCCAGTACAGCGAGTACAGCGCGGACGAGAGCCTGCCCCTGTTCAACCGGGCGCTGCAGGGCCTGTACACCCCCGGCTCCACCTTTAAACCCTCGGTGGCAGTGGCGGCGCTGGACAGCGGCCTCATCAACCAGTACTCCACCGTCAACTGCACCGGCGTGTATACCTATTATAAGGACTACCGCCCCCGCTGCACCCGCCACGGCCACAGCGGCAACATTGATGTGGTCACCGCTATCAAGTGGAGCTGCAACATCTTCTTCTACGATGTGGGACGCCGCCTGACCAGTGACGTTTACGATGCCTACGCCTACAAGCTGGGTCTTGGTCAGCGCACCGGCGTGGAGGTAAACGAGGCTCTGGGACGCCTGACCAAAAAAACGGATAAAAACTACACCTCCTCGCTGGATATTCAGGCTGCTATCGGGCAGGGCAACACGGTGGTAAGCCCCATCCAGCTGGCTACCTACGCCGCTACACTGGCCAACAACGGCGTGCGCTACCGCACCCACTTCGTCAAGGCCATTCTGGATACCAACACCGGCGAGGTGCTCAGTGAGACTCAGCCGGAGGTGATGGATATCATCGAGGGCAACGGCAACACCTTTGAGCTGGTGCGGCAGGGCATGAAACAGGTGCCCAGCACCATCAGCGGCAAGATCTCCAGCTACCCCATTGCCATCGCCTGCAAGACCGGTACCCCCCAGCGAAGCGAGACTTATGCCTCGGGCAAGCACTACCTGAACGCCATGATGATCGCTTACCTCCCGGCAGATGACCCGGAGATCGCCATCGGCATCACGGTGGAGTACGGCGGCTACGGTGCCCGCACCGGTGATCTGGTGGTGGATATCGCCAACGCCTACTTTGCCATGAAGGACGGCACGCTGGAGGTAGACCCCTATGTGGACCCGCGCACCGTGGCACAGGAGGACGCCGCAGCATCGGATACCGCCGCCCAGACCGCTCCGGATGCTGCAAATGATGCACAGACCGATACCACAGCCGCGGAGCCGCAGCAGGCAACTGCCCCCGCAGGGGTGATAGAGGAAGAAAATAACGATGCACTGCTTGCGCAGTAAGGCGCAGCTGCGTGCAAAGCAGTGAATTTGAACGAAAATTTGAATATTGTGTCCAAAAACCTGTTGTAAATGAGTTGCGTTTGTGATATCATGTATAGCAAAGGAAATTTAGCAAGTGTTTTATATACAAATGTTTCAATAGAGGAGAGATCTACAGATGACGATTGCCCTGATCGCGCATGACTCCAAAAAGGAGCTGATGGTTCAGTTCTGCACGGCGTACTGCCGCATTCTGAGCCAGCATAAATTGGTGGCGACCGGCACTACCGGTAAACTGATTTCCGAGGCCACCGGCCTGCAGGTACAGCGCTTTCTGGCCGGTGTGCAGGGCGGCGACCAGCAGATCGCGTCCCGCATTGCCTGCAACGAGATCGACCTGCTGCTGTTCTTCCGCGACCCCATCAATGCAAAGCCCAGCGAGCCGAATGAGATGACTCTGCTGCGCCTGTGCGATGTGCACAACATCCCCATGGCCACCAACATCGCCACCGCCGAGGTGCTGATCCACGGCCTCGAGCGCGGAGATCTGGACTGGCGCGATATTGTGCACCCCCAGAACTAAAATATGTAAAAAAGAAGCGCTGCATCGTACAGATGCGGCGCTTCTTTTTGCGTAGAAAGCGGTTGGCTCAGACCGTTCCGTTCACTTTAAAATCCTGTGCCATCTCCTGCACATCAGTGGCGGTAAACTCGCCCAAGGGCAGCAGCAGCCGGGCAAGGGTGTCCTGCGGCAGCGCTGCCAGTGCGGCGCTCTCGTCCAGTGCAGCGTCCACAGCAGGGCAGACGGTGTGCACACCATCGCTGCCCAGCTCTACCCGGGCGTGATGCCCGGTGGCAATGTACTGGATGCCCAGCTTGTCGGCAGCGGTCAGCAGTGCGGCAAACCGGGCGTCGTTGCCGCTGCCCAGCACCTCGGCGGGCTGGTCTGCCAGTGCTTCTGCCTTGAGCACGATGCACTCAATGCCAAGAGCCTCGGCAGCCTGCCGTGCGGCTGCGGCCCACGCGCTTTGGTCAGCGGTCAGCTGCACCACAGCCCCGGCCACGCCGAAGCCCTGCTGCTGCAAAATGCGCACCACAACGCCGCAATCTACGGAGCCGTCCATGCTGACAAGCACCTTGTCCTGTGTTTCGTAGGTGTCGAACCCGTTGCCGGGCAAAAATGCGTCGCTCATGTTCCTTGCCTCCCGCCATGTGCTTTGCTTTGTGCTACGGCCAGCTGGTCGCAGCGTTCGTTTTCCGGGTGGCCTGCATGGCCCTTTACCCAGACATAGGTGATCTTGTGCCGTGCCTCCTGCTCCAGTGCCTGTGCCCATAAGTCCGGATTCAGGGCAGGGGAGCCGTCGGCTTTTTTCCAGCCCCGGCGCTTCCAGCCCTTGGCCCAGCCCTTTTCCAGCCCGTTGATCACATACTGGCTGTCAGAGCACAGCCGCACCTCGCAGGGCTCTTTGAGCGCTTTCAAGCCCTCGACGACCGCCGTCAGCTCCATCCGGTTGTTGGTGGTGGAAGCATCGCCGCCGCTGAGCTCTTTTTCGTAGACCCTGCCGTTGAAGCGGTAGCGCAGCACTGCACCCCAGCCGCCCGGGCCGGGGTTGCCGCTGCAAGCGCCGTCTGTGTACACCTCTACCTGTTTCATGGGGTTCTCCTTATAGAATAGAATATCTTTATTTAGCGCTATTTTGCCCGGGATGTCAAGAGCCAATGTATACGCCGACCCAGTTTTGCCAAACCTTGGAATTGACAAAACCGGTGCGAGATACTATACTTAGCGTAACAAAATGCGTATAGGGGTGCACCAAAGGCGTGCGCCCGGCTGTTCCGGCAGAAACGCCACGGTCGCATCGAACAGATGGACTTACCTGGCCAAGAATCTCTTGCGGAACCAACAGCGCTGCTGCAAAAAGCACGCTGAACGATAAATTCTATACGATGCATCAACCGGAAGCCGATGCAGTTTCAGGTGCTTCCCCTGTGCAAGGTGCGGCTGCTCTCCCCGGTGGGGGCGCGGCCTGGCCTGCAATTGAATCTGGAGGTAAAGAATGGCTCAAGCAAAAGAAAATAATCCTACACCCCGTGCAAAAGCCCCGGCAGCGCCCAAGGCAGCCGCCGCAAATGGCACTGCTCCCGCAGGGGAAAAGCGCACCCGTCCCACCACCCGCCGCCCCTACTATAACCGCCGCCCGCGCCGTGCGCAGCAGCCCAAGGAGGCAGCGACCCCCATCCATATCTACCCGCTGGGCGGTCTGGGCGAGGTCGGCAAGAACATGACCGTCTACGAGTGCAACGGCGATATGATCATCGTGGACTGCGGTCTGGTGTTCCCGGACAGCGAGATGTTCGGCGTGGACATGGTCATCCCGGACTTCACCTTTGTGGTGCAGAACAAGGATAAGATCAAGGGTCTGCTCATCACCCACGGCCACGAGGATCACATTGGCAGCATTCCCTATCTGCTGCAAAAGATCAGCCTGCCGGTGTACGGCACCCGCCTGACCTGCGGCCTGATCAAGAACAAGCTGGAGGAGTTCGGCCTTGCCGGCAAGACCAAGTTTGTGGAGATCGTGCCCCGTCAGAAGATCAAACTGGGCTGCTTTACCGTGGAGCCTATCCATGTGAACCACTCCATCCCGGATGCTGTGGCTTTTGCTATCGACAGCCCCGCCGGTACCATCATCCAGACCGGCGACTTTAAAATTGATTACACCCCGCTGGCCTGCGGCGTGACCGACCTGTCCACTCTGTCCGAGTACGGACAGCGCGGTGTGCTGGCTCTGCTGAGCGACTCCACCAACGCGGAGCGCCCGGGCTTTACTGCTACCGAGCAGAAGGTGGCTGCCGGTGTGCGCAGCCTGTTTGCCCGCGCCCGCAATAAGCGCATTATCATTGCGACTTTTGCCTCCAACATCTACCGCGTGCAGCAGATCATCGATCTGGCTGTGGAGGATGGCCGCAAGGTGGCCTTCAGCGGCCGCAGCATGGTCAACAACACCGCCATGGCGCAGGAACTGGGCTATATGCACATCCCGGAGGGCACCCTGATCAGCGTAGACGAGCTGAACCAGTACCCGCCGGAGCAGGTGGTGCTGGTGACCACCGGCAGTCAGGGCGAGCCTCTGAGCGCGCTGAGCCGTATGGCCTCCTGCAGCCACCGTCAGGTACGGGTAGGCCCCGGCGACTTCATCATCATCTCCGCAAACCCCATCCCCGGCAACGAAAAGAGCGTGACCAAGATCGTCAACGGTCTGCTGCTGCTGGGCGCAGAGGTCATCTACGAGAGCATGTACGATGTGCACGTTTCCGGCCACGCCTGTCAGGAGGAGCAGAAGCTGATGCTCACCCTGACCAAGCCCAAGTACTTCCTGCCCGTGCACGGCGAGTATAAGCAGCTGAAAAAGCACGCCATCACGGCGGCAAGCCTCGGCATCCCCACCAGCAACATCCTCATTGCGGAAAACGGCTCCAACGTTATCCTCTCGCAGGACGAGATGAAGCTGGGCGAGCCGGTGACCGCCGGTGCCGTCATGGTGGACGGCCTTGGCGTGGGCGATGTGGGCAACGTGGTGCTGCGGGACCGCAAGCACCTCTCCGAGGACGGTCTTGTCATCATCGTGGCTACCGTGGACAGCAAGACCGGCAAGGTGCTGGCCGGGCCGGATCTGGTAAGCCGGGGCTTCGTGTATGTGCGCGAGAACGAGAGCCTGATGGACGGTGCACAGAGCATCGTAGAAAATGCGCTGGACGACAGCTTCAAAAATGAGCATCAGGCCGTACTCCGGGCAGAGTTGAGTTACCCGGTGTCGCTGGGCGATGATGCGCGCGGCAATATCACTCGTCTGGACAATGCCATCGACAACTTTGCTGACCGTATTGCAGACGCCGAAAATGCTCTGCAAAACCTTGAACAGCAGAAACAGGCTGCAGAGGTTGAAGTGGCAAAGCCGTTTGCACAGGAGGAAGAACTGGCCGAAAAGTCTGCCCGACTTTCTGAATTGAACGCCTTGCTGAACATTGATCGCAGTTCGGCACAGGATTCTCCCGAAAAAACAGAAGAAACTCCCACAACTCGTCCGTCCGTGCTGGCTGCGCTGGAGGAAAAGGTCAACCAACCGGAACCAGTCAAGCCGTTCAAGAGTTATCTGGATAAGGAGGGGCGATAATGTGAAAAAGCGGGAACACCGTCTATTTATTCGTGTGACCGATGAAGAACGAAACCGCATTTTAGATAAGATGTATGGAATGGGCATCCACAGTCTGAGTGCCTATATCCGCAAAATGGCACTGGATGGCTACTGCCTGAACCTCGACCTTCCACAGCTGCGCCGAATGGCTTATCTGCTTCAGAATTGCAGTAACAATCTGAATCAGGTCGCCAAACGCGCTAACGAAAACGGCAAGATCTACTCTGCCGACCTTGCTGATCTGCGCACCCGGCTGGACGAACTGATTTCCATTGGCAAGCAGATTCTGACTAAACTGGCAAATCTCTAAGAAAATTCCCGCAGTTGGAGGACTGCGGGTGTACATATAATGCTTGACATCCTTGCAGTGCAATAGTCGATACCTTTATAATAAGAGCGAACAGAAAGGAAGTGCCTGATATGATGTCTATCCTGAAGAAAATTGTTCTCTTCCCGGTTTCTCTCTTTGTGGCTTTTCTGGCTCTGATGGCGAAGTGGCTGCTCACGTTGTCCAGCTATGTGGTTGCTCCGCTGATGCTCTACATCTTCGGCTGCGGCATCTACACTGCCTACCGCCAGACTTGGGATCAGTTCTTTATCCTGCTGGTAGCTGAGTTCATCTGCTTCGTTCTCTTTTTCGGTGCAACAGCCATCACCGAGGACATCGGACGTTTCAGTGAGTGGCTTGCCGAACTGTAAGAAATAGTTTTAATCGTTTGCCGCCTTCGGGCGGCATTTTTCTTTTATGGGGGTGATTCAGGATGGCTGCGACACGGCTGATCGCGTTGCACAAAAACAAGGGCAAGTCAGTTGCGGCTTGTCTGAAAAGCCGCACAGACTATGTGCAGAATCCAGATAAGACCGAACAAGGTGAACTGGTAAGCTGCTACGAGTGTAGCCCTCTGACAGTCGATGAAGAATTTATGCTTTCCAAGCGGCAGTATGAACTTGCTACCGGGCGCAGACAGAAAAGCGACATCATCGCCTATCAAATTCGACAGTCTTTCAAACCCGGTGAGATCACCGCCGAGGAAGCCAACAAGGTGGGCTATGAACTTGCCATGCGGTTTACCAAGGGCAAATACGCTTTTATCGTTGCCACCCACACAGACCGTCACCACATCCATAACCATGTGATTTTCAACTCCACCGCATTGGACGGTTCAAAAAAGTTCCGGGATTTTTTCTTTTCGGCACTGGCCGTTCAGCGGTTGAGCGACTTGATTTGTCTGGAGCATCAGCTCTCTGTTATTGAAATAAAGCCCTACCGGGAACGGCAGAAACGTACCCTCTATCCACCCAAAGAAAGCAATCGTGATAGGCTGTGTGGCATCATCGACAGCATCCTTGCAGAAAAGCCCAAGGATTACGAAGATTTTCTGCAAAAACTGGAACAACAGGGTTATGAGGTCAAGCGTGGAAAATACACTTCCGTCAAGGGCGCACGGCAGAAGCGGTTCATCCGCTTCAAAACGCTGGGGGCTGGGTACAGTGAGGATGAACTGCAAGCGGTGATTGCGGGAAAAACCGAACACCGTCCGCGTCAGACACAGCCGTTCCAAGAGCCGCCGTTCCAATTGCTGGTTGACATTCAGGCAAAGCTCTCCGAGGGCAAAAGCGAAGGCTATGCACGATGGGCGAAAAAATATAATCTGAAAGAAATGTCCAAGACGCTGATTTTCTTGCAGGAGCACAAAATTGGCAGCGCAGATGAACTGAATGAACGCACAGCGGCGGCAACAGAAAAATACCACCAGCTGGGAGATTCCATCAAAGCCGCCGAAACACGGATGGCGGAAATTGCTGTGCTGAAAACGCACATCGTCAATTACGCCAAGACCCACCCAGTCTACGATGCCTACCGGAAAGCGGGATATAGCAAAAAGTTTCTGGATACTCACCGGGAAGAAATCACACTGCACAAAGTAGCCAAGGCCGCTTTCGATGAAACTGGCTTAAAAAAGCTGCCGAAGGTCAAAGCACTGAATGCAGAGTATTCCGATCTTCTGACCCAAAAGAAAGCAGCCTACCCGGACTATCGCAAGGCACGAGAAGAAATGCAGGAGTTGGTAAAGGCACAGAAAAATATTGAATTGTTCTTCGCAGAAGAAAAAGACGCACAGGAAAAGCAGCAGACCCGATAAACGAAAGTCGCCGAGGATCCTGCGTTACGAGCCAATCTTCACACAGCCGTTGGGCTTCATCTGTTGAGCGGCACACGCAATTGAACAGCTTGCCGTGCAGGGAGCAGTAGGTGTAACGGATTTTGGGCACACCGTTCTCATCCCGAAACTTTGTGTAGCGTTCCTCACCGGGCATCAGATAAAGCTGCTCCATTTCTGCATCGTCCTTTCCGTTTTCATGTGTCAGGCACACAACGCACCTATTCTATCATGAACTTAGGAATTATGCCATTGACGCTTGCACCAAAAAGCACCCCGGATTTTCGGAGAGAGTGTGCATTGACACATTCAATAGCGTTCGGAAAGAACGCGCAGCCTGCACCGGAACGGTGCAGATCAGAAAGGGTTTGGGATTTCCCAACAAGCATTTTGCAACGCAAAATTTGCATTTGTGCGCACGAATGCACTGCTTGCACCAGCTATGCGTCCTTTTAGTCCGCATTCAGCCACTTTCAGTTCTAGTTAAACATGAGAGCTATCAGGAAGAAAATCATAGCAATACCCACAAGCCAAGGGATGATTTTCTCTTGATGAAATTCCCGGAAACCAAAAGATCTTATAAGTAGAACGCACAATAGCCCAATGATGCACCATGCAGTAACGGTAAGACAGACATCGTACATTGTTCCTTGCCTCATTGATGAAAATTTTAATGCAGAGAACTAAGATCTCTTCGCAAATAAAGGGTCATCGTTTCAGGTGATATAAGATACCTTACTAGCATATCCCGCATTAATCGAACAAGTGTGTTGGCATTGTTATTTACCCAAACATACAAGTTCGTCCCCGGAATAATCTTGTTCCTTCGTGGAACTGATTCTTTCATAAAGTAGCTGACCTTTCTTCTTTTGAAATAAGGGTCATCAACAAATCCAAGCATTTTATTTCCATCAATATTATAAAGATAGGAACACAATTGTATGAGTGCATCTTGCCAACTTGATACTTCAAATCTTATTCCGTTGATTTCAAACCCGCAGATCTTCTTGTATTCAAAATCCTCATCCAAGGTATGCGGTTCCATATTGTCAACATCGAAGTCGGCATAATCAATTGGTTTTCTTGATGAAATTTTTTTCTCGATATTTGCGTTACCTTCAAAAACGATTTCTTTGTTTGACGGTTTTACTTCCATTAAAGCAATTGCGTTCTCGATTCTAATGCTGATTTCTGAAATCTGTTGGCAAGATTCGGCAATTTGACTAATATCATCAAACGAGTTCTTTTCAGTTGAAAGCTGGATTTGTTTTTTCGTTATTGTTAATGCATTATCAAAATTCGCCTTTAGCGATTTTAATGCATGAAGGAGCTCCGCTGAACATTCTTTATCTGTGTCAACTATAAAGCGAAAAAGCTTTTCATACTTTTCGTTCATGCTCAATCTGCCTTTCACACCACTTATATAGCATTGCATTTCGACTAAAGAAATTCCTCGTCTAATAAACCATCAACGTCATTATCTGTATGAGTCTGTAAAGATGTCTCAGGAAATGACGGCCTCTTGCCGGTCGAGTTAGAAGAGTTGTTCATTGTTATTATTTCGTCTAAAACATTACTGATTTCTTTGAGTTGGTTGCAATATGTGGCCAACTGCCCAACATCATCAAAAGAGTCTTCATCCACCTCCAACTTGATCTTTTCTTTGAAATGTGCAAGCACTTTATTCAAACTCGTCTGCACCTGCTGCATCGAACATAAAATATCAGCTGCACAGGGCTTATCTATACTCGATATATATTGAATGAGTTCCTGTAAATTTTTATCCATAATGGAAAGTACCGTCCCTCTTTTTCAAGTATCCATAAATCAAAAGAACTCCTCGTCCAACAAGCTATCTACATCAAAGTTGCTATTGTCCGCAAGAGAATCAATATAACCATCAATTTCATCAGTTATAATTTGGCTCCACATACCGGACGACCTCAGCTTTTCAGCAATTACAGACCTATTGAATGTTGTACCAAATACACTGTTAAAACGGCTGGTGATGTCATTAAGCGACATTTTTCCCTCTTTATTTGTGATCCACTTGCAAATAAACGGTATGCTGAGACAATCGCCAGAAAAGGAAAGAATAAAGTTACTTGCAATAGGAAGTGCTACAATGCCATCAATTCGGTGAATAATCGAATTGCATAACCATTCGTTCGATTCGACCATCTTCACAAAAGGCCAATCCTTAATCTCATCCCAGATGCTATGTGCGTTGAAATATACATTTTGGCATAAAGGCTTTACCTGCTGTTGAAATTCTACAACATCCTCTCTTGTAACACCACATTGCTCGAACAAATACTTATCCTTCACATATTCTCTGGGCGCAATCTCAAATATTCGGAGCGCAGATTCCTCTTTTGACAAGCATGACTGAAACGCAGAAAGATGAACTAGTCTTTGATCTTGTTCAGCACATTTGAAAACTTCTCCATCGCGAATCTGCTCATCATATAAATAATCACGCATCGAATTATATTGATTTGAATATGCATAGCCTGCTGCAAACATAAGGTACCCTAGAGATCTTAAAGTTGCTGCATTTAACGAATCTCTAGAAGAGTGAATGCAAAGCTGTTTCCAAAGCGTCTCTAGTTCATCAATAAACCAGAACTTTTTCTTATTCAACTCATTCCGTACTATTTCCACGTCAGACGCATCAAGCATTGGAACATCTATTATGTAGGTTCCATTTACCAAATATGGTGTGGCACAATTTCCAAGATTCGCTAGAGCCGAATCTCGTTTTATGCCAAAGCGTTCTTCATACGCAGTCCAAAAGTCCATATAACCAATAGGCGACAATTCCTTAAGAAGGGTGACCACCTGCTCTTCTTCTGTAACTGTTCCTATTATTACAACCGGAATCCTTCGAAAAATAATATCAAATGGGTAACGTTGTGAAAGCTTTTTTGCTGGATCTTTCTCATCTGCATCGCCATTTTTCAAACAGCAAAAAAGTTCATACCCGTTTTGGATGTCCATTTCGTCCAATTCACTTGCGTAGTCACTATAAATCAGTTCGCAAGACACAACCGAATTTTTATATCTATTAAAATCAATTAAATTCTTGAGTTTTTCATTATCATAGTAAAGGTATCTAAATCTTCCATCTGATTCAAAAACAAGATTTTTCTGAAGCCGAAGTCGATTAGCTAAGCTCCTCCAATTAAGGCTATACTTTTCTGGAGGAACATTTAGCCATTCAATATATGCATTATACTTATGTTGAAATTGCTCAAAATCGACGAGGTTCAGACAATCATGTTTCAGAACATAAGAGACAGCCGAAGCACGAGTCAAATTTTTTCTTCTTGCTATTTTTTTCAAAGCATATCGCACTTGTCCTGCAAAAGTACCATGAAAATCCTCGCCTGACTCATATTCAGGAATAGAATGTCCCTTCTTATATCGCATTGATAGATACTGATGTGTCTCAGGAGTTGTTTCTGGAAAGATTTCCTTAAGTGTATCTTTTCCAAGAAGGTATTTTTGAAACACATCGGCATAATAATCTTCAAAAAGACTTGGACACTTTTTGAGTTGCTTCACTGCTATTTGACGAATTCTCTCACGAGTTAATCCGTACCTTTCACCAACATCTTGCAACGCTGCACCATGAAGTCTCTCTGCAAGCATTTTTTCTTTTGGATCATCTAAGCTTTCAAGATTATGAATGTACTCAGAAAGTGTCTTTCTTGGTATTAAAACCGTATCATAAAGTACTGTAAATATGCCGGATTCTTTTATAGAATTCAGCAGTAGTTGAGCGTACTGTTCTTCAATTCTATTGTAGATTATCTCCGCAAACTTTTCTTCGGGCATGGATTCAGTTCCTTCTCCTATGCTAGTTGAGGTCTGCCGAAACCATTCTTTTATAGATTCTCGAACGAAGCTAATCTCTAAAAACTTAGAGATCACGCATCCCGTTATTTCGCCATTATAGCTTTCAATTAAACTTGAATATCCTGCTTCTTTTCTACAAGCATCTAAAAGTTGCAATGGATTTACAGACAGAAAAAAGTGGAATGCGGAATGCAATTTTTCAAACAAATCTTTTTCATTATCCGATATGTTGAAATTTTCCGACTCATAGTAGCTATTGACTGTTAACCAATTCCGAGTCTGCGTTATAATATCGTTTACCGTATTCAGCCCAATGCCTTTGGTTGCCGTAAGCTTTGGAATGGAAAGTTCGGCAATTTTATCTAGCGTTGTATAGTTTCCTCTAATCAACGCATTAGCCGCTCTGCTCGAAAGATTAAGCTCAGAGACATTATGAAACGACAGCGATGTTCGCATTTCGCTTGTAAGAATACGTCCAAAAATCGTATTCGTGCTACTCTCAGCATCAGCGTTCGGGATAGTCTGCAGAACAGAACCGTCTCCATAATACCCATTTTCCAGCAACCACTTCTTTGTGGATTCCTCAATGATTTCGATTGTCTTTTCTCCAATATTTGCAGTCTTCTGAAAATCCTCTCTCTTTAATCTTACCAGCTGAGCAATCGTTGTGCATCCCATAAGGGTCAGATAATGAAAACCTCTTGCAGACATATCAATTTCTGTTATCTGATGGTAACTCAAACTATTCAGAATTTCGGGTGTAAGAGCTACGCAGAACATTCCCTCTGCATTCATAGTCTCATCGGCTGTTTCTTCATCCAGCGGATTATCTCTAAATGTAACAATCTCATCTAGTGTTTTACCGCCCAATCCCCGCATAGAGCGCAATTCTTTTTCTGAACACTCTTTGAGTTGCGATAAGGTCAAGATATTATTCCTCGCCAAAATATTTATGGCTCTCGTAGAGAGATTTGTAGAAGCCAAAAGCAAATCAGACATTTTTTCACCAACTTTTAATATTCGGGTTTCAGCAACTGATCCAAGTCAGATGATTGTACATCAGCATGGGCTTGCTGATCATAGATCATTTTGTAGGCATAATCCACCGCATCGTCTTGGTTAATAATAGCATCACTCGTGAATGCCTCATACAAAATCTCTATGCCACCACGAGCATACGAATTGAACAAGTCCAGTGCCTGTTTCATCACCGCTACTTCTTCTTTCGTAACAGGGGGAACTGCTCCTTCTCGTTCTCTATCCCGATACCTGAAACAAATATTAGCACGTTCTTCATTCGACCAGTCCATACTGTTATCAGCTAGAATCACAGTTCTAAAAAGCTCCATACATTTTGCACGTTCCGTGCTAAATGCATCTGCATAAATTCTTGCACGATCCATCGAATCGTTTTCCTCTGCCTTCTTCTGATGCAAAATTCCAAGAGCTGCACCGGTCATATAAACATCAATGTATCGAGGGAACACTCCAGCATCTTTTACGAGATACTTAATGAATGTTGCGTGTTTTCCTTGAATTGTGTAGTCATTTTCAAACATCATTCATCCTCCTCGATAATGGTATGAGATTCCGAGATTTTCTTCAAACCGCAATATTTTCCAACACGAATCTCCATGACAGTTTTAGCATACTGCCAATCCTTTTCCATCACAAACATAATGACCTGATTTGCAACTTCTGGAAGAACTGCTGAAATATTTTTAATATGCGTTTCATCCGCATTAGAGAACGGCGCGTCCATCACAAGCGGGTATGCTTCATTTTCCCATGTGACAGAGTCTGCTTCTGTTTTGCCGAAAGATGCTTTTTCCTTTGCGAGATCAACAAGTCCTGCAATAAAAGCAAAATTTTTGACGCGTTTCAGACCCTCAGATTCGCCCGTGACCACTTCTTTTCCGTTAAGCTGAGAGAGAAGCGTAACATGATATTGGTTGTCAATCTGCACTCGGCGATTTCCATGATACATTCTGTTAAAAATCTCATTAACTTTTGCCTGAAGTTTATCCTTCGTTTCGTGCTCTTTTGCAATATAGGTTTCGTCAATCCATGCGCAAATTGCTTCCGCATAGGCCATGTATTCAATAATCTTTTTATTCTTGGCAGATGCCGCAACTAAGCTATCGCAAACTTTTTGTGCCGATTCGATTGTACTTTCGCAAACACCAATGTCACGCACACATTTATCCCTGCTCTCCGTAATGCGCCGGATATTTGCTTTTATACGGTTCAGGTCTTCTTCATAGCTCTTCATATTTTCTTTTCCGAAGATGCTTTGATCGATTGCTGCAATACGCTCCATCTTATTGGCAATCGTATTTCTGGACTTTGTTATACTTTTGAAATTCTGTGCTATCGTCGGATAGAACTGTGAAATATTCCGGCGTTCGTTTGCAAGAAGCGACCTATAATTTTGGATAGCAGTTCCAATATGTGCAGGGGGAAGATAGCGCATTTCTTCCATAATATGCTGATATGCATCGTTTCCCTTTACAATAGGCGCACCGCAAATACATCTTCCACGATTGATAATGTCCCGAATAGAATCCTCCGTCATGTCGTGGATGCCACGATCATCAAGGTTTGCATCCGTCAAACGCTGCTCCGCTTTATCCATCGAAGGCAAAAGGAAATAAGTTACCGCTCCATTTCCAAAAAAGCTAAGAAAAGCCTTTTCTGCTTCCTGCAAATCCAACTTTTCCGCATCAAGTTCTTTTTCTAGCTGCTGCTTTTCACGCTGCAGATTTGCTGTATCTTGATTGTCTCGAAGAATTTCAGAGATTCTTTCCTTTTGCTGGTCAAGTTTCTTTAATTCTTCTTCATAATTAGCAATCTGTTCTTCAAGTCTTGCTTTTTTCTGGGTCTGCTCGTCAATCGTACTCAAGGCTTGTTTTGCACGTTCATCACCTGTTGAATCCAGAGAAGCGTTCCACTGCCCAATTACTGACAGTCTTTGCGACCGAGAGCCAAGATGCTTCCGAGCATTTCCGACAGCAGCCAATCCTAACAGTCCACGAACTGCTTCAGAAAGATCTTTGCGGGAGCTGATGTCTGCCACACGTTCTGTATCAAAGAAGAAATATCCAGACAACGATTGTGGCAAAATGCTATTGATTATATTTTTTTCTTCTCCTGCCTTTATCTGCTTAGTCAGTCCGCCTTCCTTATAGGTTATCGTAAGCTGATCCGGAAGTGCAGTCCAGTTGTCATAGGAACGGTCCACATACACCCGGATTCGTTCAATGGTGTATTCGATGTTCTTATGGCTCAGCACAATTGTCACGACTACTTCGCATTTCTTGTTAAGACCTGCATTTTCGCTTGCAGTTTCAAGATTCAGCAGAAAATCAGGATTACTTTCTTTCGGAAAAACCGCAATTCCGTACAGGCACCAGTTAAAAGCCTGAAGAATCGTTGTTTTTCCGAATGTATTATCACCGAGCAAAACCGTCACATTTTTTTCTTTGTCGCACGAGAAACTGAGGGTTTGAGTCCCCTTGAATTGCCGAAAATCATGCATAGAAATACTGTGAATAAGCATCTTTCATCCTCCTCAGCGTACCATCAGCATTCTTTTTCAATTATCTTGCGAACAATTTTAACCATATCCTGCGAGGTATTTTCATTCGTTTTCAGATTTTCTTTTTCAACCTTGATGACAAGCCGCTTCATTGCATTTAATTTAGAATTATCAATCGCCACATTCTTGATTTCATCAGATAGCATCCTCTTCAACCTCCATATTTTGCAAATCTTGCTCAGTAATATTAAATGCGTGTTTCAGCTTATAAATCAGTTCAGACGTTTCGGATGGGTTGTCTGCTATCGAAGCAAAATCCATCATTCTACGAAGTTCTCTGACAATTAGCCCCTTTGTTGATGCCACAACATCCGATCTTTGTGACAAAAAGGATTCCATTGTAAACGGAAGCGTAATAAAGTCATAGATTTCTGCATATTCTTTTCCCGGAAATTTACGCAGGACACGGCCTCGACGTTGAATATACTCCTTCGGGTTTGTACTACTTGCCAAAATAAATGCGGTTTTTATGCTTGGGATATTAACACCTTCGTCCAAACATTTTATCGCAACTAAGGCTTGAAGCTGCCTGCCCTCCGCAAAGGTCTTTCTAATTTGCTGACGCTCATCCGAAGATTCCATTGATGTAAATCTTCCAACTCGCATATCAAGTTGATTCCCAAGCATATCGGCAACAACATCAATTTGACGGATAGAGTCATTTGCCTCGTCATTTTCTTTATAAGATGTTGCGCCGCAATAAATAAGGATATGATTATCCTTACTATACGGCAGAATGCAGTTTCTCAATGCAGACAGCTTACTTTTCGCACCGGCAACAACTCGTGCGCGCTTGATTAAAAGTTGCTTTGCAAATTCAGTAAGATGTATTTTTCCATTACGTTTTTTGATGCTTTTCCCAATTTGGTTTGTCAAAACCAAATACTCATCAAGTTCCTCTGCATCAAGCGAGCAAACTACCGGATAATAACGATACGGAGTCAACATACCGTTCTGTATTGCATCTTCGAGGGAATATACGATACATTTCTTTCCAAAATAATTTTTGAGAAAATCTGTTCCTGCCGCATCATTGTGGCGGTCAATCGTTGCAGACAGTGCCAGTCGGAATTGAATGTTCTCTGGGATATTTTTACGGTAATGTGCCGATCCTATGTTGTGCGCCTCATCAACAACTAGCAGCGTATCCTCGGACAATGAGCTAATGCAATCCTGAACACTTTTAGTTGCAAACGATGCATTTGTTGTCACAAAGCAAAAATGATCTGTAACACGCAGTTCAAACGATTGTACTGCTCTCGAAAGAGCTTTTTTCCAATTTTTTTGCGTTGAGTTTGAATATCCAATGATTGGCTTCATTCCAAATCGGACAATATCTTCAACCCACTGTTCCACCAAATGTTGGTATGGGCAAACAATAATAACAGCAAGCCGTTTCTTGTTTTTTTGAAACAAATGCTCAATGCTTGCAAGAGCCGTTAATGTTTTTCCTGTTCCGGTTGCCATATCATAAATTCCGCAGAATCCATTCTGCTCCCATGACTTTATGGCCTGTATTTGGTACTCTCTCGGAGAGAAATCATCTGGAAGATATATAGCATCTTTTTCCAGCGCATCTTCAGTTTCCGTAAAATTTTGCACTTGCGAAGTTTTTATTGCGTGATTGGATTCCGAATGTAAGTTACGATATTCCAATAGTTTTGATTTGGCAGCTTCCGGAAATTCCAGTGTTTGAATACCCGGTTCAAAATCCTCCCATATAGCTTTGAATGCCAAACTCTTTTGGTACACACGTTCTTTGTCATGGTCATCTGTCCAAGAACAAAACACGTCGATGGCTTCGTAATTTCCATAAAACGCATTATCGCTCTCATTCATCGAACCAGAAAAAGCAATCTGATTCCCGTCTGAATCGGTAAGAATCCCCATTTTTTCATGGTACATCGAATAGCGATTGCCAGATGCCAGTACCGCAACTTTAATATCCAAAACATTCTTAGCAATCAACTGTGCAAGGTACGATAAGTTCTTTAATCCAAACTCATCATCAGATGTACTCATTATCTCTCGCATAAGAGAGCGCTCAATGATTTTTCTTACCTCATATCCATGTTCAATGTCAGAAATATCTGTTTCTGACAGCTTTGGCGAAATGACCAGCTGAATTTTACCGTTATTTTCTATCAGCGCATCAATTCCTTCACGAATAGCCAAAAACGAAGATGATGAGAAGAATCCCACTGCTCTTTGATACAGAACACTTTCTTTCAATGCCGGGATATAGAAGCTTTGAGGAATATCATCTGACAATGATCTATATTCATTCTTTATTAGTAAATCAGTAAAAGCCATTCAAATCACCATCACACCAGATTAAAGATTATCTTCGATAGCATCTAATGCTTCAGATAATGCATCAAAGTCTTCTTGCAATGTAAAATACCCTACGCTGAACCGAATCGTGCCAGCCGGGTAGGTGCCCAAGAACTTATGAGCGAGTGGCGCACAGTGCAGACCTGTCCGCACAGATACACCCTGCTTGCTTAAAAGGTTTCCTGCAACGTCGCTGCTGATTCCTTCAAACAGGCAGGAAACGATGCCCACATACTGCTGCTCAGGAGAATTGCCAACGACAGTAATGAAATCGTACTGTGATAGAATATCAAGCAGCTTTTTACGATTTTGTTGTTCATGCTCGAATATTTTCTGCAATCCGATTTCTTGGCTCCACTGCAACGCTGCGTTCAGCCCTGCGATACCTGCAATGTTGGATGTGCCCATCTCATATCTTTCGGGCAAGCTGTCCGGCATATTCTGATTTGCAGAGTCATATCCTGTTCCGCCAAATAGCACTGCTGGCAACTGAATTTCTGGCTTCATCACGAATCCAGAGATTCCTGTTGGGCCATACAGCGTTTTGTGCCCAGCAAATACTGCAAAATCGAATGTAGTTCGGCCAACATCACAATCCACCAGTCCAGCGGTCTGTGACATATCAAGGACGGTGTAGCTGCCGTACTTTTTAGCTAACTCAAAGATTTCAGCAGCAGGTGCAATCAAGCCAATCACATTGCTGGCATGACTGACAACAACAACATCCGGCTTGCAATCATCAAACTGATACCGTATTTTTTCGAGATCATATCGAAAATCGGATGTCACAGCGAGTTGTGTCACATTGATTTCGCCTGTGTTCTCAAAATGGTGCAGTGTCCTTGTTACGGCATTATGTTCAAAAGGGCTGATATAGAAATTCTTCATTCCCATCATGCACAGCCCCTGAAGGATAATATTTAGCGCAATCGTTGCTGTCGGAGTAAATACGACCTGCTTTGCCGGACAGTGCAAAAGTTCCTGAAGGTGCGTTCTTGTGTCCGCAACGAGCGCACCAGCAGATTTAGCAATGCCATAATCACCGCGCCCAACATTGCCGCCGCACTTGCGATAGAACGCATCCATGAAAGAGTAGACCCTATCTGGCTTTGGGTATGTTGTTGCAGCGTTATCAAAGTAAGCCATACTTATTCTCTCCTTTAGGGATTAGCACAGTTCTCTCAGAACATCCATGAGGATCTGACGCTTTTCCTGTTCAGAAACAGCCTGTCCCATACCGGTGATTGCTGTTTCGATCATATTATAAAGCAGCTTTCCGCGGCTGCTGGTTTCAACCTTATCAAAACGCTTTGTCACAGTGCGTCCAGTTTCATCCTCATAGGTCAGCTGGTAGCCATTAACTGTTTCCGCTGCATCCGTTTCGGCTTCGGCATGGAACCCTTCAGCCGTTGCCTTATAGCGTTTGACATTTTCCAGTGCCTCCGCCTGAGTGTCTGCATCCCAATCGCTCAGGTTCAGGTCTGTTGCCAGTTTTGCCAATCTCAGTGTAAGGGCGTGCTCACTTAAACTTTCAGCCGTAAAGAAAAGCTGGAGCATTCTGTCCGTTCCATCTGCAAAAAGCTGATTACGAATCGTCGAATCAAGTCGCCCTGCCCATTCGGAGACCACACTCGGCAGAGATTTTTTCCCCATCATCGCATCATCCTGTTCGGAGCCAAAGAGTTTCTTCACCTCTTTGCAGAATGTGGACTCCAACTGCCCAAGAATTTGATCGTAGAAGAACTTGATCTCAGCAACGGCATCTGCGATTTCTACATTGCAGTCGGTTTGTCCCGTGATGAGAACGGGGAGCCGTTCAAACAAAAGGGTGTGTGTACCGATGTTCTGCTTCAGCATACGGAGAAATTGACGCTTTACCTTGTCGATTTGCTGTCCATCCGGCGAATGCTTGGACTCCTTTGCATATTTGGGCAGTTCCATATACCATCTGTGCATCGCAGATACGACATATCCATAACCCGCTGCCGTTTTTTCCGCTTCGATAACATAATCCTTGAACACATTTGCCAGTGCTTCGACATACTTGTCTTTTTCGCCATTCCAATCCAGACACTGCAATGTGAAATCCTGCGGAGCCGCTTCAATCTGGAGCAGGGTATCGTTGTTCAGAGGAACCTGCGAGAAGCGATCATAGATTATAATTTCTTTCTTGTATTCGTGGAATACTGCCGCGACATAAATGGGGACAAGTCCCTTTCTCAATCCGATATAGCACTTAGCGGTAGTCAACCGTTCATACAGGTCTGAAAAACTCATTTTTTGAGTTCGTGCTTCCTGTACGAAGCCTTCGATCTCACCCATCAGCTTCGACATGAGATAATCTTTAGGGTGCAGGTTGATTCTGGGTACGCCATTCTCGGTTTCTAACACACCAGTTCGGATCAGCGTACTCCGAAGAATCGACACTTCCTGACCGGAACCAGCCAAGCCGAGATTAGGCTCTAATTCCGAGCGCAGCAGACCGATGACAATTTTACTGCGGCTATTCAGAGAATTCGCGGTCAGATGATTCTTGTTTACTGCCTCATTGATGATAACAGGGGTATTGAAGTAAAGACTGCCGCAAATCGTAGACAGCAAATCGGTCAATGCAGCCTTACGGACGATCTGCTTTTCCTCGCCCTTGTAGATATAGGTGGCTGCTCTTTTCTCTGGGTGAGTATAATCGCTGATATAGTGGTTGATGATTTCACGGAGATCTTCGTAAATCACCTCATATTCATCAAAAAGAACCTTGTCAGATGCCGCCAATTCCTTCAGCGTTTCCACTGCTTTGTATTCCCGAACAGTAAAGTCAATCGGAACAAATTTGCGAGGAACAATAAATACACAATTCGAGCAGTATCTGCTGGTTTGCTTGATAATGTCTGCGATTCGACCGATTGCTTCCCTGCTGTGGGGGATGACCGCATATACGATGCCATCTGCTTCAGTATTCAGCTGCTTTGCCTGCCAGTTAACATCTTCCGTGACCTCCGATTCATCAATGAATGTAAAGTCAAAGTATCGGGTGACTTCTTTTTCATCGTTGTAGCGAAGCGGATAAATGCAGCTGTCAAAGTTCGATGCATTCAGAACCTTTTTGACAACAGTGCTGCTTTGCTGAGATGCAATCGTATCCTTGATTTTGGCTTCAATGTCAACCCCAGAGCTTTCTTTCAGCTGGAGGTAGTCATTGCTGCGCTTGAGGTAGATGACATACTCGTCATCGATCAAATTATTTAATGCCCGCTCGATTTCAGGAACAGGATACTGGATGGAGTAAATTCCAATCAGTTCATTTTTTGTCGGCGTGAGCTTTTCAAACTGCTCCAACATATAAATCAGGGATAGGGTCTTTACAATTTTTTCCTCTAGCGAGCCATCGTCGAGTTGATTCAGGATAACGCTAGTCAGGAAATAAATGTCATGCAGAGTTCCGTTTGCGATTTCCTTCTTGAACAGTGGCTCAAAGTAATCATAAATCTGATCCGGCGTAACTACTTCAAATGAAGTATCATCGTACTGCTTTAAGAACGAGGGCAGAGTTGCCGGCCCATTCGAGGACAAAAAGGTAAAGAGGGTACGCTCATTCTGGGCTACACGCTCAGACAATCTCGGCAGAATAAACGTAGACACCGGATGAAGCGGATAGCAGGCTTGAACTGTGCGTTCAATATCTTCAGCCTGCATATCAGCAAAAATTCGATGCGTTGCATATCGTTTTGATAATTCAGTGAACTCTTTCTGATGGTTCTCTTTGAACTGATTCCATAAATCAGCTTTTTTCTGAATGACCGTTGCGATAATTTCGTATGTCTGCGTAAAGTTGTTGTTTAGATGAACATGAGTGAACCGCTCAGAAACACCGCGCCAGCCATCGACTTTTTGCTTTGGCAGTCGGTCAATATAATTGGCAATTTCCTTGTGGGAAATCAGCATAAGGTGCATCTGACTTGTGCCACTACGATTACACTTTTCTGCGAAATCCTGAAGCATCTTTGTGTCGCTGACAGATGCCTCCGAGATATTGGCTTCAAGGTACTTACTGAACTCATCGTATATGACATATACACCCGTATAACCGAGAGGCTTCAATGCCTGAACCACGCTCTCATACAGTTGTACAACATCAAATCCAACAAAAGGATTAAAGGTGCTGCCTGCTGTCAAGCTAGGATAAATGCGTTCAAACTCCTCATACGCTTTGATGTCATAATCTTCCAAGCGAGAGATAAACGAAGGCAGGGTATCAGAAATTTTATCCTTGAACTGCTGATAGGTATCAGGAAAATCTTTTTTCCAGCGTTCAATAACAGAAATAGCCGCCTTATAATTCGTTTCCGGCATGATGTCCAGCAGATCATTTTCCTTTAACGTCTGCTGAAGTGCCAGAAGGAAAGCCTGCGTGAGGCTTGTGTTGCTGCCAGTAATGATAACGGGCAGCAACTTGTTGTTGCTCTCATAATAGTTCTGGACAAGCCGATTCAGCTTGTCACGTTTCTGGACTGCCGGCATCAGCTTTTCAAAGAGGCGCAGATCTCGCTTCATCAGAAGGGCGAGAATCGTCAAAACAATATGAGATTTTCCCTTGCCATACGCGCCAATCAGAACGCGTGACCGATCTGTAGATGTTGGCAGAGTACTCTGTAAAATATCCTCCATCAGCTGGAGTGCAGACTGTGTAGGAATATAGCTTTTTAATTTATCGTCTGCGTGAAGGTCATAGGCAATATTTACGGAATACTGAAAACCTTCCGCTACCGAAATCATTTCACTCATTAAACTTTCCCCTTAATCAATTTTGGAAATGCACTCATAGTATTTATCTACACATTCCGTAAAAGAGTAACACTGCTCAAGACGGATAACATCAAGACCTGCGGTGCGAATGATCTTGACCAATCCCATTTTTTCGACCCGATGAAGTGCATCCAACATAGTAATCGCATCCAGATTAAATGTTTTACCAATGTTGCTTTTTGCGGTAAGCAGCTCATTCAGACCAATTTCAGTTCGCCCCTCTGCTTGATCGCACATAACGGCCATCAAGACCCACGGATGGAGGGTTTCTGGCATTGAAATAGACTTCCGATAGGTTTTCTTGCTTTTATCCAAAATATCCACAAGTCCAAGTTCACCCAGCGGACAGTCGATATTGTTTTCTGGATTAACTCGTGTCGGGCTTGTCTTATAGCGCGGAAGATAGGTGTTGAGGATACAGGCAAAATCATCTGACATGGAGCGAATGGCAACAGATTCGCCATTTATGGACACATAATTCTGCAAAGCAGAAACGAAATCCTCCTTTGTAAATTCAGACATATTGAATTCGTTGAAGAAGAAATACCATGCAGTTGCGTCCTCTTGATTTTTGGAAAGCATATAGTGCAAAAGATACAGTGTACCGTATTCTTCCATGTAACGGTCGTTCTTGTAAACCTGTGTTCCAAAATCCGTGAACTTCTGAATTCTTTTTTTGTTTTGAATCGCTTCTTCTGTCAGATTTGTTGCTACAAGCCAGTAGCGGAGAGCCTTTACCATGTTAGAGCCGATGCCAAGAACATCCATAGGGTTCTCGTCCTTTGCGACAAAGACATCAGGTTTTGTCTGGACTGCTTTCATCCCTTTGCTCAACCATCCTTTTCGGATGAAAAAGGTATCATGTGCTCTAAATTTCATGGCAAAATTCCCGCCTTATCATTTTGTTTTCAAATATTTGTTCATCATACATCCGCCATCTAGGTATTTAGGGGTTACGCACATTTTGCAATGAACGCATTTGGCAGGATTGATGTAATAGTAATCTCCGATGATTGAAATCGCTCCGGCTCTGCAAAGCGATTCGCACTTCAGGCATTTGCGGCAAGCATTAAACTTGCGGATTTGATAACCAACCATCCGTTGCAGATCATCATGGTCTGCAACATTCATTGTACGCACTTTTACAGCGTACTCATATCCATCATGCGTAAAGGGTTGGATCGAAAGAATTGGAACATTTGTTCGCACATCCAGAACGATAGTTTCATTCAGAAGTTTCTGCCCAAGTTCAGGTGCCACCCGCCCAAATGGGACAAACATTCCAATCAGTTCATCGTCGTATGGCCGTACAAGCCGATAAATCTTAGCATGATCCTCTGCTGTACAGTTCGTGAATTTGATTTTCACATCACCGGCAGTTGCCAGACCGTTGCCGCCCTGACGCGCCTTCCACTTGCCAGAGTCAACGTATTCCTCGGCATCCGGCTTTCCAATTTTCTTTGCAAAGCGAACCAAAAATTCTCGCCATGCCTTTGATTTCTCCGGCATATAGATTCTGGACAAGAACTGTGCGCGTTGATTGTTGTTCGGGCAGCACCAGCATCCCACACGGTCATAGCCCAAGCGGTATGCGTAATTGAAATCTATCTTTTTGCTCAAAATGTACAGCCAAATATCAATATCTTTCCAGAAGAAGATGGGAGATGCAACCGTCTGCTTTTGGATTTTAACAGACTCCGCATCATCCTCGATACGATTATACTTGCTGCGGCTGACAGATTCTGCTTTGCGGATACCATAAAAAGTCAAAATCTGCTCATTACGGAACAAACTGTTCAGTGTCCGCGTAATAGGCCCTGTTTTGAACATTGAGCAGCACCATCGCATCATCCGGGCGGGTGGCCCAATGTCCTCGCAGACATCTATAAAGTTTTGCTCCTCATTTTTTGCCACCATAAAAATGGCATGAGGATGATTATGGCGATAGCGTTCAGCATATTCGCCAGTCGTAGGAAATTCCAACGTCGTGTTGCCGAAAATATGAACAATACTGGATGTTCCCAGTGCGTTGATTGCCAAATCTGCCGTGACAGTGGAATCCTTTCCTCCAGAAAAGGACACGACTAGCCGTTCCTCATCAAATTTGGAAGCAGCATTTCGCACGAACTCAGACGCTTCATCAACAAGATAATTCAAGCGGTTTCTGTTTGCTTCGCAGAACCGTTCTGCGTAAACATTGAAGTATTCGTAGCTGTTTTCGCCTTTATATTCTTCCAACTGCTTTGAAAGCTCGTCTGTGTCTGCTTTTTCAAAGAACTTTGCGGGAAGTGCTACGCGCTTACCATCAATATAATAGCTGCTGTTCGCTGCCCAGACAGACTTCTGCATATACTCATAGGGCTTTTTCCCCAGCAAAAGCTCCAGCAGCAGACGTTCTTCCGGGAATACAGGCCGCAGATCGGCAGACAAATACTTCGTCTTCTGGCCGCAAAGCGGGCAAAGTCCCTTATCCGCTTGCGTGGCTGTATTGATAACTGGCACTTTGCATTCCGGGCACCAATACACCTCAACAGGAATATCTTCAACCGTCTTGCTACCGCAGATCGGGCAGATTGGGTCATTCGTTTCGATGTTGCAGTTCTTGCACCACATAATAATTACTTTCCTTTGGCTATATCGTGTTGCGCTTCTTGTGCAGCTTTTAGCATCAGCTGGTACTCATCAACAACACTTTGGGGTTCTTCAATAATCACGTTACCAGCCCACCCAAATATCCATCTATAAAAATTGGGGCTTGTACACACCGTAACTCTTGTTCGGAAATATTCCTCGTCGATAATATGAGTCTCTACATCTATGCCAAATTGGTCAACCACATACTTCATAAGCCGATTTTTACATTTTAAGGATACATTCACCGGCTTTTGGGTATCAAACATTTGAAATACTTCAAGCGCATATTCGGAAGTATCAAAGCCTGCGGGAGCCGGACAACTATCTTCGCTTAAAATCTCCGGTCGTCGAGCTATTCTGTCTACTCGAAATGTATGAATGCGCTTTCTTGATTCATACATTCCTACAACGTAGTAGTAATCCCCATTCCAAATCAATGAATACGGACTTATGCAATAAGGTTCTCCGTTATTTTTTATTATGATTTTCTTTTGTGCATCATATTCTGTGTAGTAAAAAGAAATCTTCTTTCCAGAATTGATCGCCTCGTTTATTGCATCGATTATATAATATGTTTTTTCATTCTCGGATTTAACCTTACTTGTGTTAATGAGGTTTCTCTTGAGATCTTCTTTGCTCTTCTCACTTGCCAAACTCGTCAGTTTTTCTACAAGAGCCTTACTTTTTTTGGCCGATATAAAGTGCGATGCCTGAACCGCATCTATCAAAAGCTTTAATTCTGGGAGATCAAATGTTCGATCGTTAATATAGTATTTCTTACTGCGAGATCTGATTTCCACAACCTCTACACCGCTGTTGCACAGCTGCTCAACATATTTTGAAACGGATGTTCGGTGCATTTGGATACCGTATACCGAATCAAAAAGTTGAAGAATCTGATTGGTAGACAGAGGATGTTCAACATCTGAATAGCGCAGGAGCAGTTTGTATAAATACAGAACTCGAAGCGATACTTCATTTTGCATTTGTGATTCACACCCCTCCGTCTTCATTCCACACAAAATCGACAATACTGTACTTATAATAATACTTCATTCTACACAACAATGCAACTGTGAGATGTCATTAAATGACGACATCTCACAAGTAGTGTTGTCTTGCGCCGCATAGTTAGACACCATATTGTTTTGCAACGGCATCGTTAGTTTCATCAGATTCAATCTGAGGGACATTTTTCAAAATCCGCTTATACTCCTTATACAGCTCTCTCGCCCTTTCTGGCAGCTTCCCGTCGTCTGTTCTTAGCGCATCAAATTCTCTCTCCGCATATCCCTGCCAGTATGAACTGAGTTTTCCTTCTTTTGCATCAATTATGCAGTCCTCTATTTCAGAGTAGCTAATTTCATCATAGTCAATCATTTTTCTACCTCTCATCGACCCATTTGAATTTTTCGTCCGCATACAAATAGTCTATCACGGACAGCCGATTATATAAATCAAAAATTGTAGATACAATCATCCGATTTTTGGCTTCCTCTCGACTACAATAAGATAGAGAAGGAGGGCGGCAGTCATGTACGAAAAACTTTTTTCAAAGAGGCTTGCTGAACTACGGATACAAAAAGGTGTCTCTGCAAGGGATATGAGCCTTTCCCTCGGACAGAATCCCGGATACATTCGTACGATCGAGAGTGGATCAGCATTTCCTGCCATGTCGAACTTCTTCTATATTTGTGAATATCTCAACGTAACTCCGCAAGAATTTTTTGATTTCAAGGAAGACCATGCTGATGGAATCAATGCACTTGTAGACCAACTCGATAAGCTTGATGAAGAACAGATTCAAGCTCTCACAGCCTTTATAAAGACTATCGTCAAGTAGTTAGGAATAACAGCAAAAATGCCCACCAGCTTCAAGCCGGTGGGCATTCTCTTACTTGTACCGTATTACAGGCAGTTGCTTTATCTTGCAGCCAATCTTTTTGTAATCAAGTGCAAAAACCATATCTAGAGTGCGTTCAAAGAAACCTATGTCACGTTTCCAGCTTGTCCCACACTTGCAATGGAACAGCCCTGTGAACTGCTGTTTCATCTTGCGCCCGCAGTTTGGGCAGATATGTTTACTTGCCCCCCATATTGCATTACTGGAGTTTTGCAAGGATTTCCTCAGCCGTCATACCGCTGGCCAGCAGCTTCTTCAGCACATCTTCTGCTTCGCCTTTCTTTGCTTCTTCCATTGCCTTTGCTTCGGCGGCAGCTTTTTTGTTTTCGGCTTTAGTAAGTTCCTTGGTGGCGGCTTTCAATTCTGCTTTCTTGGCTTTCAGCTGCGTCTTCAGATCATCGAGATTTGCAGTCAGCGCAGCAACCTCAGATTCGATTTTTTCCTTTTCGGCGGTCTTTTCTGCAACGACGCAAGGGCTGGCCCGTATCAACCGGGAAAGCATAGACGCGATACGGCAGGCTATCCGGGAACTGGAACAGGCAGGCTACATCCAGCGTTCCAGAGAACGTGACGAGAAAGGACGGCTGCGCGGTGCAGACTATGTGATCTTCGAGCTGCCGCAGCCCGTTCCTGCATCGGTTTCACCTACATTGGAAAATCCAACGTTGGAGAATCCCACGCAGGAAAACCCTACGTTGGAAAATCCAATGCAATTAAATAAAGATAAACTAATTACAGAAAAACAAAAGAAAGAGGGATTAAATACCGATTCCATTCCTATCCATTCCCCAAACCCCTTGCCTTTGGACGAGGACGAGGCAGCGGCACCGCTGCCGGAACGGACCGGAAGCCGAAAGGAAACGGCCTATCAAATCTACCGGGACCTGATTTTGGAGAACATCGAGTATGACACCCTCACCCAGAATCCCCGGATAGACCGGGAGCAGCTGGACGAGATCGTGGACATCCTGCTGGAAACGGTCTGCACTTCCCGCAAGTCCATCCGGGTGGCCGGGGACGATTACCCGGCAGGGTTGGTCAAGGCCAAGTTCCTGAAACTGGACAGCCATCACATCGAGTTCGTCATGGACTGCCTGCGGGACAACACCACCAAAGTCCGCAACATCAAGCAATACCTGCGGGCCATGCTGTTCAACGCCCCCAGCACCATCAACAGCTACTATGCGTCCCTTGTGGCGCACGATATGGCGCAGCCCGATTGGGGCCGCCCGCCCAACACCTGACCGAAAGGAGTACCCATCCATGAGAACACTTTACCTGCGGCGGCTGGTGGTTCCACCCTAGCTGCCGCTCTGAATTTTCTGCAACAAGGAGGGATTCATCTTGCAGGAAGAAGTCACCCAGAAAACTATTGCCCTGTCCATGAAAACGGGCAAGCTCACCGCCCAAGCGTTGCAAGCTGCCCTGAAAAAATATTTGCAGCACCGGGCCAAGGGGCCAAAGCTGCACCACGGCAAGCAAAGCCTGAAACAGCTGAAAGCCCACGGCGCGGCCCTGACCAACATTGAAGTCACGGAGGCGAACATCGGGGCGTTCAAGCCCTGCGCCAAGAAGTACGGCGTGGACTTCACCTTACGCAAGGACAAGACCACCCAGCCGCCCCACTACATCGTGATCTTCAAGGCCAAGGATCTACCTCGTGGTGTATGCTTCCACGGAGCTGCCCGTCCGGCTGCGCCGCGCCTGCCTGAAGCTGGACAAAGAGCTGGACACCCGGCTCTACTCCATCGGCATCCCGGCCATCCTCAACCTGGCGCTTCCCTCTCTGCTGGTCACGTTCCTCAACAGCCTGCTGGCCGCGTTCTCAGGCAGCTATGTGGTGGTGCTGGGCATCTACTACAAACTACAGACATTCCTCTACCTGCCCGCCAACGGCATCGTGCAGGGAATGCGTCCCCTCATCAGCTACAACTACGGTGCCGGGGAGCACAAACGGGTACGCCGGCTCTACCAGATCACCCTCATCCTGAGCGCCGCCATCATGGCAGCGGGCACCCTTGGCTGTCTGGTGGCCTCGGAGCCTCTCATGCGGCTCTTTACCTCTACCCCGGAGACGGTGGAAGCCGGAAAAATTGCTCTGCGGATCATCTGCCTGGGCTTTGTGATCTCCGCCATCTCCACCACCTCTTCCGGTGCGCTGGAGGGTCTGGGCAAGGGCACTCAGTCGCTGGTGATCTCCCTGTGCCGCTACATCGTCTTCATCATGCCGCTGGCCTGGGTGCTCTGCCGACAGTTTGGCCCTGTGGGCGTCTGGAACGCGTTCTGGGCCACGGAAGTGCTCTCCGCCATCGTTTCCCTTATCGTCTACAAAAAGAGCGTCTGACACGTTTTCCGTATATGCAAAAAGGCTCCGGGCCTGCACTCCCCTTTCACAGGGAGGCAGGCCCGGAGCCTTTTCCATTTCAGCCCAAGGGCTGGTTTTTATTTGGTGTGCTGCTCGGTGCTCTGGTCGTCCGATTCGATCGGCGTATCCAGTTCCTCCACGGGGGCAGCGTTCTTTTTGGCCTTACGGGCCTTACGCTTGTGGATCAGCTTCCGTGCGAGGAATGCTGCCACCAGCAGCGCGGCTACCGTGCCGCCGCAGAGCTCCCAGAGCGGGATGCCCTTGGGCACAAAGGCCATGACGATCTCGGTCCCGGCAGCCGTAAAGGTGATGTAGCTGCCAAAGGTATCGGTAGGCACTTTGATCCATTTGCCATCCTGCTGGACATAGACGCTGCCCTGCTTGCCCTGCGGCAGATAGCGGATGGTGTGGGTCTCCTGCCCATCGTCCGAGAAGTCCAGCAGCCACTGCTCGGTGGCATTGGCCACGCCGGACGGCGTCTGGGAGGTAACGCTCAGGGCATTGGAGCCGCCAAACAGGCCATCCACATAGAAGATCGGACGGCCGTTGATGCGGACATCAATGCTCTTCAGTGCCGGGATGTAAGAGGTGTACAGCGCCGTGACCACGGTGTCCAGATGGAGGTCATCCAGCACCGGGGTGCTCCACTCGGCAAGGTAACCGTCTTTCTGGGGCAGTTCGGGGTAATCCGCCTCGGTAAACGATGCACCGTAAGTAAAGGTGCGCTGGTCCACGATGTGGCCGTCGGCCATAAAGGTCAGCGTCAGCTTCTGGAAGCCCTTGGGCGCGCCCTCCAGTGCCCGCATGGTATCGTAATCAATGGGCTCTGCCTGACCGGCACGGCTGATGCGGTCAACGCCGCGCAGGGTATCGGAGACAAACAGGTTCCCCGTGAACGTACCATCCTGGCCGCCGGAAATGGCGCCCCAATACTGACCGTCGGTGTTGCTGCTGCTCGTGGAGAGGGCCACTTCGGAGTCATCCCCGTCATCGTCCGGCTCATGGATCTCCACCATGGCGCGGTTATCCTTGATGATGCAGCTGTTGCCGGTCAGGACACTGTCCGCGCCCTGGCCCACGATGCCGCCAATGTACTTGCTGCCAGTCAGCTCACACTTGGCCCAGTTGGAGATCAGCTTTGCGGAGGAATGGCCTGCAATGCCGCCCACCTTGTTGTTGCCATCCACTTTGCCGTAAGCTTCGCAGCCCGTGATGTAGCCCAGATCCATCTCGCCGCAGATGCCGCCTGCCGCCTCTTTCTTGGAGGTAACGGTGCCCTCGTTGACACAGTTCATCACCACCGCGCTGATGGTGTACTCGGTGCGCAGGAGCGAACGGTTCTCATCCTTATCGTCGTCTTCGGGGTCAAGGGTGTTTTCCACCGCCATGGTACCCGCGATGCCGCCCACATTCATGTCGGCTTCCACGGTGCCGCGGTTGGTGCAGCCCTCGATCTTGCCCTCGTTCTGAGCCGTCAGGTTCTCGGACTCATCTTCAAAGATGTTCTTGCTGCCGGGGTCGCTGATCTCTTCCACAGCATCCAGCAGCAGGTTGGAGACCACATTGATCTGGTCGTTGATGGAGCGGAGGTTGCTGGTGAGGGTGTTGCTGGCCGAGAGCATATCCCGGTTGAGGGTGCTCATCTGGTCGGTCATGTTCGTCACAGCGTCAAACAGTTCATCCTTGGTCGCGGTCATCTCGGAAGAGGGGCGCGGCACATGGATGGGATCCTGCTCCGCCAGCCAGTGGACGATATCCGCCGCCTGGCTGGTCATGCTGGTCAGGCCGCTCATGCCCTCCGCCATGATGCCGAGGCTGGCGGACATGTGGCCCAGCGTTGCGCTGGTGAGGGCGGAATCCGTCTTGAGGATATCCAGAGACTTGTCAAAATCATCCGCAGCCTTGCCCAGATCCTGTGCGGCATCGCTCAGGGAATCCAGACCCGCCTGAATGGAGGCATTGCCGGAACTGATGTTGCCGGTGTTGAAGCTCAGCTTATCCAGAATATCTTCCAGATTGCCCAGCTGGTCGCCCACATTGCCAAGCGCGCCGGACATGCTGGTAAGGGCAGAAGCCATCTGGGGATTGCCCTGCTCCGAAACGAGGTTGGCGGTGTTGCCCAGCAGCGCGCCGATCTGCGTGGCCAGGCCTGCCATATTGCCCACGGCGCGGGTGACCTGCTTGCCGGCGGAAGCCAGCTGGCCGTCATCGGCCAGCAGCGTGGCGCTCCGCAGCAGACCCAGGCCGGTGGTCAGCAGCTTCATCTGGCCGCTCATGCCGGAGCCCAACGAGAGGATGCTCATGGCGGAATTCGCCACCTGCAGCAGGGAGATGGCTGTTTTGATGTGATCGTCCACCGCGTCACCGGACACGCTGGAATAGCCGCCCAGAATGGTGCTGATGGCGCTGCTCAGGCCGCTGTCATCCTTGCCCGGCAGCGAGGCGATCAGGTCCTCCAGGCCCTTGCTGATCTGCTCCAGACCCTGCTTGCTGGAATCCAGCGCGTCGCTGGCCTTGTGCGCGCCGGAAGAAGCCTTGGCCAGTGCCGTGGAGGCGGTCAGCATCTCGGCCGCCATCTCCGCGGTGACCCACTTGAGCTGGCCCACGGCGGTGGTCATCTTATCCAGTGCGTCGACACCCGTGTCCATCACGGGCTCCAGCCGGGTAAATGTATCGGAGATGAGGTCTCCCGTGCGGTCCACCTCGTCCGCCACTTCGTCAAAGTAATCGCCTCCCTGCTCCTGCAGACGGCGGGCTGCCTGCACGGCAGTGTCCATCTGAGAGTTCAGGGTGTTGAGGTCGGTATTGAGGAGGCTGGTGCTGCCGTCCATGTCATCGGCCGCGCCGTTGACCATGGTGTGCAGCGTGTCCAGCTCGGTGCGCAGACGGTTGATGGTGCTCTGGTCCAGGTCCAGCTCCACATAGGGCTCTGCCTGGCCGGCAATGCCGCCCACGTCCTTGCGGCCCTGTACCAGGCCCTGGTTGACACAGCCGGAGATCAGGCCATCGGTCCGGCCCACGATGCCGCCCACGTTATAGCCTACATGGGCATAGCCCACGTCGCCCGCGTTGGCACTGCTGAGGATCAGGCCGGAGGAGCGGCCTGCAATGCCGCCGGTATCCGAGGAGACATTGGAGATGTTATTGCTCAGGTCATCGCCCATATCCTTCTTGACCAGCTCCAGCAGGGTGGCCGGGAGGCCCTCCATATCGAGGGCGGACTCCTGATACTCGGAGTTGACGGCGCCCACATTGGTGCAGCCGGTGATGACACCGAGGTTGTAGCCCACGATGCCGCCGGTGGCATACGCACCGCTGACCATGGCACGGGAAGTGCTGTGGTCGATGGTTCCGCTCGTCTCATTGCGGCCCACCAGACCGCCCGCCTCCTCCTCGCCGTGGACAGCACCGGAGAACGTGCAGTTGATGATGGTGCCGTAGTTGGTGCCCACCAGACCGCCTGCGGTCTTCTGGGTACCAGCGGGATTGACCACACCCTTGATGGTAAGGTCCTGAATGGAACCGCCCTCTTCCAGGATGCCGAAGAAGCCGGCTGGAGAATAAGCCCCCACGAGGCTGACATCCGAGATGGTGTGGCCGTTGCCCTTGAACGCGCCGCTGAACGACGCAACGGGGGCCCACTCCGTATCCTCCAGCGAGAGGTCTTCCTGCAGGATCACGGTCTTGCCTTTGGACCACTGATCAAAGCCGCATTTGTCGGCAAAGGCCAGCAGGTCCGAAACACTGTTGATGTAAATGGTATCCGTCGGCGCGGTGTCGGCCGCAAATACCGGCAGCGCCGCCGAAGCCGCCAGCACCAGTGCCAGCAGCGCAGCGGTCAGGCGGTGCAGCAGCCGGGTGCTGCCCGCCGCAGACTCATTCGTCCGCATGGGAGTCGTTTTCATCCTGCACCTCCTGTGAGATTTTACCAGAAAGAACGGTAAGATGTACGTTTCCATCCACAACGGCGTTCATGGTACCGGCCACGGAGCCGTTCACCTCGCCCTGCACCATGCCATTGACACGCACCCGGCCGCTGGCCGTGTTGGTGTGCAGCACCACATGATGCATGGAGAACGAAGTTTTATCCACCAGCTTGCCACCCACCAGCAGGATCTGCGGCAGGACGAACAGCACCAGGAAGATGGAGATGATGGTACCGCGGCCCAGGCACTGGCCGATGCCCACGATGCAGGCATCGGACGTCATCTGACCGATAAGGGTACCGGCCACCGTCATGATGGTGCCGGAAGTGAGGATGGTGGGGAACGCAAAGTTCAGCGTCTCGATCATGGCTGTCTTATGGTCCATCTTATCCCGCAGCTCGTTGTAGCGGGTTGCAATAACGATGGCGTAATCGATGTTTGCACCCATCTGGATGGAGCTGACGATCAGGTAGCCCATGAAGTACAGCGGCGTGTGGATAAAAGCGGGGACGGAGAAGTTGACCCAGATCGCGCCCTCGATGACGAGGATCAGTAGGATGGGCATTGCCACCGACTGGAACGTGAACAGCAGGACGATCAGCACGATCAGCACGGAGACCACGCTGACCACGATGTTGTCGATGGCAAACGACTTCTGGAAGTCGTACTCGTTGGTGGCGTCGCCCGCCAGATAGATGTCGCCGTCCGGGTAATACTTCCGGGCGATGGTGCGCATCTGGTCCGTGAACTCATACATTTCATCCCCGCTCTGGAGGCTGGGGTTCAGGTAGACCAGAATACGGTTGTAATCCGCACCCTGCAGCTGGGCCTTTGCGCTCAGCATCTGGGTCTGGGCATCATGCAGGTCGTTGATCTGATCCTGGTCCAGGCTGACAATGCCGGAATCGACCTCGTCACAGACGTAGAGGAACATATCAATGAGCGGCACACTGTAGTTGGAGAAGTTGCCAATGACCTGGCCGTACTCATCATTTTCCAACGCGTAGCCTGTGTAGACCACTTGGGCCAGCTCGTGATCCAGGCCCGCCATCTCAGAGAACTGGCGGGAAGTGAGCCGGTCTTCCAGCATGTAGCCGTCCATGGCCTCAATGTTGGAAAGGCCGCGGGTGTGGTCCACCTCATCGTGGCTTTCCAGTTCTTTGATCATGGCTGCTTCCACCCGGTAATCGTCGTTCTTTGGTACGACGAGAGCCACCAGGTTGGACTTGGTAAAGTTTTCGTCGATCATGTTATCGGCGATCTGCGTCTCATTCAACACTGGCGTCTTGATCGGGCCGTAGCCATAGGCGTAGGGGCACTGTGTCTGGAAATGGTAGGCAAACACCAGCACCACTGCAAAGACGATGGGAACGATCTTGCGGGTTTTGTAAGCATAGCGGCCCACGAACGAGATCTTGGGCACAAAGTTGCGGTGCTTGGTCTTGCTCATGTAAGGGCCAAACAGCATCAGCAGGCCGGGCATGACCACGAAGACCGACAGCATGGAGAACAGGATGGCCTTGATGAGGCAGATGGCCATATCCGGGCCGATCTTGAACTGCATGAACAGCATGGCCACCAGACCGCCGATGGTGGTCAGGGAGCTGGAACTGATCTCCGGGATACTCTTGGCCAGCGACTCGATGACCGCCTCTTTCAAGGGCAGGGTCTCGTGTTCTTCTTTAAAATGGTTGCAGAAGATGATGGCGTAGTCCAGCGAAAGGGCCAGCTGCAGAATGTTCGTGACCGAGTTGGAAACGAACGAGATGGTGCCCAGCAGGAAGTTGGTGCCCATGTTGAGGATCATGCCCACCACGAAAGTGAGCAGCAGCACGGGAACTTCCGCATAGGTCTGGGAGGTGAAGATCAGCACCACCACAATGATGATGGCAACATACACCATGATGACATTGACTTCACGCTCAATCGTCTCCTCCTGCGTATTGCCCAGCGAGGTGGAAACGTAGATATCGTAGTCTTTCAGGTACTCCTTGACGCTTTCCAGCGTTTCCAGGCACTGGTCGTCGTCCTCGGGGTAATCGAATGTGATGGAGTACAGCGCCGATACATTATTATAATGGGCGGTGGTATCATCGTACTCGATCATCTGGATGCCCCTGAGGCCCGCCAGCTCGTCGTTCAGCTGGTCTGCCTCGTCCGGCGTGATGTTTGCCACCATGACATCGGCAGAACCGTAGGTGGTAAACTCTTTTTCCATAATGTCCAGGCCCATGCGGGTCTCGCTGGTCTTGGGCAGATAGGTGGTCAGGTCGCTTTCCACCTTGACCCAGCTGCGGGAGAAGATGGTGAAGATGGTTCCCAGAATGACGATGAGGAACACAAGGTTGCGCCGCTCAACAATTTGCAGCGCGAGCTTGTGCATAAAATCGTTTTTGGGCTGTTCCTGCTCGGTCATCGTGTTCCCTCCTCTCGGCATTGCATTACTGGAGTTTTGCAAGGATTTCCTCAGCCGTCATACCGCTGGCCAGC
>OHMG01000080.1_pt1 | contig 59750 bp, 53 predicted proteins | sample 1569281 | NCBI WGS metagenome assembly OHMG01 (sample SAMEA3879581, study PRJEB24766) | human gut metagenome | biome: human-associated habitat; feature: feces | place: USA | collected 1985/1987 | reverse complement strand
AAGATAAACCTCCCTGTTCCTAGAATGTGGTTGGCAAACCCACACTCTATTCTACCGGGAGGTTTCTTTTTATCTAGGGCTAAAGCTTTTTTTACTCCACCAGCATAGCTGGTGGTTGTCGCTCGCTCAAGCTATCCAATGCAAATGGGCCGCTGCACGATGCAGCGGCCCTTTTAGCGTAAAGGAGGAATCTGCTAAGATGAAAGAAAGCTCTTACTCAAGGTTTTTGCCGTTGGTTGCAATGACGTTCTTATACCAGTAGAAGGAATCCTTGCGGTAGCGCTTACATTCCTTCACGTCGTCATCGGTGCGATCCACATACACAAAACCATAGCGTTTGGCGATGCCGTTGCTCGTGGAGAGCAGGTCGAAGGCAGACCAGGGATTGTAGCCCAGCAGCTTCACGCCGTTTGCAATGGCAGCCTTCATGGCCTTGATGTGCTCACGGATGTACTCAATGCGGTAAGGATCATGGATAGAACCGTCTTTTTCCAGCTTATCATAAGCACCAAAGCCGTTTTCGCAGATCATTACCGGGATGTGGTAGCGATCGTTGATGTCCTCCAGCACATACTCCAGGCCGACCGGGTCGATGGGCATGGAGAAGTCCGTATCACCAATGAACTCGTTCTTGCAGCCTTCAAACAGATCTGGCTGCACTTCGTACACCACATGGCCGCCCTTGCCGATCTTGTTGTTCTGCTTGGAGCGGCGTGCGGCGCCCGGGGTAGGTGCCTTGACGCAGGCGCTCTGATAATAGTTGATGCCCAGGAAGTCGAAGCACTCGGAGCCTTTTTTGATCAGTTCCATATCGCCGGGCTGGATATCGAACATCAGCCCCTGGCGCTTGAGATATGCCAGAACCGATTCGGTGTACTCGCCGCGGATGTAGGCATCCATGTAGAAATAGTTTTTGAAATTGGATGCATTTTTTGCAGCCAGGATATCCTTGGGGTCGCAGGTGTGGGGGTAATAGGGTGCCATATCCAGTGCCGCACCGCACTGGCCGCCGGGCACGATCTCGTGAACCGCGATGGCCGCTCTTGCGTGAGCAAGATTCATGTAGTGGTTTGCCTGGTAGCGGAACTTCGGATCAAATTTCTGCTCGTTGGTCAGCTTATTCTTGCGGTCGATATAGTTGACCACGATGCTCTGCTCGTTGATGGTGAGCCAGTACTTGACCTCGTCCTTGTACTCGTTGAGGATGAAGCGGGCATAATACTCAAAGTCATCCACGATCTGGCGGCTGCCCCAGCCGCCGTACTTGTTCACCAGTGCCATCGGCAGGTCGTAGTGCCACATGGTGACCACCGGCTCGATGTTATGGGCGTGCAGCTCGTGCAGAAGGTTGTGGTAGAATTCCACGCCTTCCGGGTTGGGTTCGCCCACACCATCGGGCAGGACGCGTGCCCAGTTGATGGAGAAGCGATAGGAGCTGAACCCCATTTCTGCCATCAGGGCAACGTCCTCTTTGTAGTGATGGTAATGGTCGCTGGCAACGCTGGCATCCGCATAGCCGTATTCATCGTGAATCTCACGGTTGATCACGTCCTGCTGGTTATCCTTTTTGCCATAACCCTCAGCGGCACCCTCGCACTGGTAGGCGCTGGTTGCGGCTCCCCACAGGAACCCTTCCGGGAAACTAGTTACGATTTCCATTGATCTTATCCTCCAGGTTACGGTTCATCTGTATCATCAGGCGGATCATGCTTACCTCCGAAATGATGGTCATAACGGTGTCCTGTGCATGCATAAACAGCAGCGACAGCTCCGTGGGGTTGCCCCGGCACTCGTCCTGAATCACATCGGTCTGCGCATTGTGCGCCTTTTTGATTGCTTCGTCGGCTTCCTTCAACTTTGCATCGGCTGCAGCGCGGTCTCCTCGCAGCTCGGCCTGCATCGCATCGGCAGCACAAGTCCTTGCGTCGCCGGCATTGATGATAATGCCCATTGCGACCTCTACCATTTTATCGCTCATATGTGGTATTTCCCCTCTTAATTTTATCGAATTTCCGGTTTATGCCTTTGCCAGAGCCTCGGCGGCCTCCTTCTCGACTTCCTGCTTTTCGTAGGTCTTGAAGAATGGATACCAGATCAGCAGATCCACTGCCAGGCACACAGCCCACCAGATTACGCCACGCATATCGCCGGTGAACATCACGGTGGAGAACGGTGCAGGAATGGTTGCGACCATTGCCAGCTCAATGGTGGGAATGGCCAGCAGGCCGGTGCGCATCACGATCCACACGATGGTGGCGTTCACAGTGGTGCAGATCCACATGGGCATCATGAGGATGGGGTTAAAGACGATCGGGGTGCCGAACAGGATGGGCTCGTTGATGTTGAAGATCGCGGGGGCAATGCAGACACGGCCCAGCGTCTTCAGGCGCTTGCTCTTGGAGAACAGGCACCAGATGTTCAGTGCCAGGGTGCAGCCCATGCCGCCTAGGCAGATCAGTGCGATACCGTTGCAGACTTCGGAAGTGGTCAGGTACATTGCGGTGCCGCCGGCTGCCACAGCAGCCACATTAGCAGCCTGTGCGGGGATGAAGATGGCGTTGCGGGGGCCAGACCAGGTCCAGCCAGAGATGCCCAGAGAATAGAAGAAGCAGCAGAACAGGTTGAGCAGGATGAAGCCCGGATAGGTCTGTGCAATGGCATTGATGGGTGCAAACAGCTTGAGCACGATGGGATACAGATCCACATCCAGATCGATGATCACGATCTTGAGCAGCAGGATGGACAGGAAGATGGGGATGATGTTCTTGATCCACTCCTGCACAAACTCAGGGATGGTGTTGTTGTTCTTGAACAGGTTCAGCTTTGCGATCAGGTGGAAGATGATGGACACATACAGGCCGATGCAGATCGCAACCACGATACCGGTGGGGCCGAAGCGGTTCCAGGTAACGGAGTAGACGCCGTCCACGGTGGTGCCCTTCATCGCTAGGATGTAGGCGCAGATGCCGGTCAGGCCGCCGACCACCTGATAATTACGATGTTTCAGAGAGCCCATTTCCTGGTAGACCATCATAAACGCCACCAGCAGCGAAAGCATGCTGAACGTATAGTTGGAAACCGCGCTCAGGTTGGGCAGGATGTTGGGGAAGTAGGGCTGCACGACATTGTAGAAGAAGATCAGGCAGCCGGTAAGGATGAAGGGCAAGCACTTGACGATGCCTGCGGAGAAGCCGTGCACCCAGGGCCGCTCGGTAAATTTCTGCACCGCCGGGGTCACTTTATACTGCAGCCAATCCATGAATTTCTGCATGGGTTTTTTACTCATAACATCTTCCTCCTGTCAGCTCTTATTCAGAACATCCAACGCAAAATCGATCAGGCCGTTGCCATCCAGCGAGCCATAGACAGACTGCGGAATGACTTCCACCGGGATGCCGTACTGGCCTGCGAGTTCGTCAAACTCATCCTTGTGGGAAGCGAAGTGCGGGCCGATGAGCAGCAGATCGTAATCCTCGATCACATCTTCTACCAGGCTCTGGCTCTTGGCAGCCACCTTGGTGCCGGGGGCCTTTGTGTTGGCCGCCTTTTGTGCCGCCTGTGCCAGGAAGCCAGAACTCATACCTGCGCCGCAGCAAAGTAAGATCTTGTATGCTTTCATGATAATTTCTCCTTTCATGAGGTGTTTTGAGAAGCAGGGCCGCTGCGCCGCGGCCCTTTTCTTGGCTCTATTATCGCCCGGCAGGATCCGGAAAAAAAGTCTGCGTTTTTTCCGTTATTTTGGAAATTCCAGGTCTTTTTTTTGCGAAAAGGGTATTATATAATAGAATAAAATATTAAGGATTTCTGAACCGAGAGATTCCCGATCACAAAAAAGAGGTCTGCAGTCCCATGCTTTCAACAAAAGATGTCATCCAGTATCTGAACCAGCACGGCAATGTGCAGGCCATAGAGGATATGGCCGCCTTTTTTTCCGTCACACCGCGCACCATCCGCAACCATCTGCGTTCGGTTCAGGACGCATATCCCGCCTGCCTGCAGGTCGGCCGCGGCCAGGTGAAACTTTTGAAGCAGATTCCCGAAGAAAGCTCTCCTTCTGCGCAGGTGCCGTCCTCCCAGCAGGAACGTTCCCGCTATATCCTCCGCGCCCTGCTTTCCCGAAGCGAGCCGATGGATCTGGACGAGCTGGCCGCTTCGCTGTTCATCTCGGAGGTAACGCTGCAGAACGAGGTCAAGCTCATCCGGCATGAGATCGCAGAATATCATCTTTCGCTGCGCACCAAAAACAACACCCTGTTTATTTCCGGAAGTGAAAAAGACAAAAAGCGTCTCATGATCCACCTGATCTACAACGAAGCGCAGCACACGCTTGTGAGCATGGAGACGCTCCATGCCATCTTCCCCCGCTACGATATCCAGAAGATCCGCAGCGATATCCTTGCCTGCCTGAACAGCCAGCACTTTTTTATCGACGAATACTCTCTGACCAATCTCCTGCTGCACATGCTCATCACGATGGATCAGCTTGGCACCGCCCCCAATGCCCCGCGGTACGAGGTCTCCACCGACCTCATTGAACTGAACCGGCATTTTGTGTCGATCATCGACAGCATCTGCACAGAACTTGAGCGGGAATACGGCATCGTTTTCACCCGCAGCAACAAGTACCAGTTCACCCTCCTGCTCATGACACGCGCCGTGCGCAACCAGGATGTATCGCTGCCAAGCCGTGCCACGCTTTCCATCCACCCCAGCACGATGCGCCTGGTAGACTCCATCGTTCAGGCTGTGAAGCAGGTGTATGACATCGACCTGACCGACATTGATTTCTTCATTCCGTTTGCACTGCACATTGATAATATGCTTGTGCGCATCCGCCAGAATGTGTCGGTCCACAACCCCCTGCTGCACAGCATCAAAGCAATGTCGCCCATTATCTACGACATTGCGGTCTATATCTCCAACCTGATCAACCACCAGGAGCATGTGCAGCTGTGTGAGGATGAGATCGCCTACATTGCGCTTCACATCGGTGCACGCATCCAGGACATCTATAACCGCCGCGGCAAGCTGTGTGCGGTATTGCTCTGCCCGCAATATTACTCCTACGACCATCGCCAGTTCGACCGGCTGCAGAGCTATTTTTCGGACGATCTGACCATCGAATCGGTCGTTACCGCCCCGCACGAACTGGCCGGGCTGAAGTGTGATATGATCCTCTCCACCCTTCCGCTCACCGCAGAGCCGCCTGTGGTGCTCATCTCCAATTTTATCAGCAGCAATGACCGCCAGGCCATCAGCGACGTGATCCACCGCCTGAAGGCAGCGCGTGAAAAAGAACGCCTGATCAGCCTGCTGCAAACGCTGATCGATGCCGACCTGTTCACCCCCGGTGCAGACTACGCCGACCGCGAAAGCGCCATCCGCACCATCGGCGGCCAGATGTGCGCCCGCGGCATCGTACCGCAAGAATTTATCGAAAGTACGCTGGAGCGGGAGCAGATCTCCCCCACCAATTTTGGCATGATCGCCATTCCGCACCCGTCTGATTGCCGCGCTGCCCGCTCGGCCATCGCCGTGTCCCTGCTGCGCAAACCGCTGAGCTGGGGCACCAGCAGCGTGCGCATCATTTTCATGATCTGCGTTTCCAAGAGCGATCTGTCGGATTTTTCCGACATCTTCTCCTACCTTCCCCGCGTATGCAGCGACTACAAAACATTGGAACAGCTGGCTTCCGCTTCCAGTTATCCGGATTTCATCCAGATCCTTGGCGGCCTGTGCGCCGAATGATCTTTCTGCCTGCCATTCTTTCCTTTCCCCCATATAAAAACGAGATGCAGCACCTTTTCTGTCTTGGAAGGTGCTGCATCTCGTTTTTTGCATCCGGGCCTGCCTGTAAAAAAGCTCTTGACAAATCCTTTCGTGTCATTATATCTTACCAAAGATTATTATCATAAGCAACTTTCAGAAAGGACTTTTTATGACGATCGAGCTTATCAAGCAGCTGATGGATACCTGCTATCTGGCAAAGCGTGCCCGGGACCTGCTGCCTCCCCTGCCCGATGGTGTGACGTCCTCTTACATTCAGTATCTGGATGTCATCCAGAGGCTGGAAGCAAAGGGCGTACGGGCCAGAGTCTCCGACCTGAGCGATGCGCTGAACCTGCCCCGCCCCGGTGTGACCCGCACCGTAAAGGAGATGGAGCGCAAGGGCTACCTGCAAAAGCAGGTTTCGGCCGAGGATGGCCGGGTGACCTATCTGCTGCTCACAGACGCAGGCAGGCTGCTCTCGAAAAAATACGACAGCGACTATTTCCAGAGCCTTGCCCCCTGTCTGGACGATATCCCGGAGGCAGACGCAGAGTGTACCATCCGGACCATTGAAAAATTCTATCAGGTCATGTGTGAAAGGAGAAACGTCCATGAAAAGTGATAAATCCGATTTTACGCAGGGCAGCATCCTGCAAAAGCTGGTGCTTTTTATGCTGCCCGTTCTGGGTGCACTGGTGCTGCAGGCCGCTTACGGCGCGGTAGACCTGCTTGTGGTTGGACACTTCGGCTCAACCTCTGGCCTTTCGGCCGTGTCCACCGGCAGCTAGGTGCTGAACCTTGTCACCTTCGTGGTAACACAGTTTGCAATGGACATCACCGTGCTCATCGCCCGGTATCTGGGCGAAAAGCGGCCGCAGTACATCGGGCAGGTCATCGGCGGCTCTATTGTTGTATTCGCGCTGATCTCGGCTGTGCTGTTCGTTGTGCTGGTCGGGTTTGCGCGGCCCATTTCCGTCCTGATGCAGGCCCCGGAAGAAGCCCTCGGCCTGACTTCCGGTTATGTCCGCATCTGCGGTGCCGGCATCTTTTTTATCGTGGCCTATAACCTGCTGGCCGCGATCTTCCGCGGCCTGGGCGACAGCCAGTCGCCCCTGCTGTTTGTGCTTGTAGCCTGCATCGTGAATGTTTTCGGCGATCTGTTTCTGGTGGCCGGGCTGCATCTGGATGCCGCCGGTGCAGCCATTGCCACATTGGCAGCGCAGGCTGCCAGCGTGGTGTGCGCAGTGATCATGCTGCTGAAAAAGCACCTGCCGTTCAAACTTTGCAAGGCTGATTTCCGCCTGAATCCCCAGTGCCGCAAATTCCTCAGCATCGGTCTGCCGCTGGCTCTGCAGGAGTTTCTGACCCAGCTCTCTTTCCTTGCACTCTGCGCCTTCGTCAACCGTCTTGGGTTGGAAGCATCTTCCGGTTACGGTGTGGCCTGCAAGATCGTCAACTTTGCCATGCTGATCCCCAGCGCACTGATGCAGTCGATGGCAGCGTTTGTCTCGCAGAATATCGGTGCAGGCAGCAAAAAACGTGCCAGACAGTCCATGTTCACCGGCATTGGCATCGGCCTCGCCTTTGGCTGCGCCGTGTTCGCAAACGCTTTCGCCTATCTGAAAGGCTTCGCGCCAGAGACCATCGCCACTGCTGTGCTGTTCAGCATGGTGGGTTATTTCAACGGCAACAACAAGACTGTCTGGGTCATGGTGCAGGGTCTGGTGCAGACCTTGCTGGTACGCCTGCCCATGGCCTACTTCATGAGCATCCAGCCCAATGCGAGCCTGACTATGATCGGTCTGGCCGCCCCTACGTCCACCGCCGTCGGAATCGTGCTGAACATCTGCTTCTACTTCTACTTTGAGCGCACTTCCAGATCCGATTCTTAATGCAACGGCAGCATTTCCGGTTTGCACATCGCAGCCCTGAACCTCCGTCCAGGATCATTTCCTAGCTCACAGCAGTCAAAACCACTGGCTGAGCCGGTGGCTTGAGTAAGCCCTAGAAGGGCATAATACTAGCAAAACCCCTTAAGGGGTCACGAATGGGTCTGCCAACTGCATTCCTTTCTCGTGGCAAACCCCTCAAGGGGTCTTTTATTTACGCCTTGGTTTCCTTGCTACCCGTAAACGGGTCCACGAATTCCTTAAGGCTCAGCTGATCGGCAATCTGGTCCTGTTGCAGCTGATTTCTGATATACTCTTGGATTTTCTTTTTGTTCTTCCCTACTGTATCCACGAAATATCCTCTGGCCCAGAAATGCCGATTGCCATACTTGTACTTCAAATTCGCATGTCTGTCGAAAATCATCAGGCTACTTTTTCCTTTGAGATAGCCCATGACGTAAGAAATGCTATACTTTGGAGAAAAACTTATCAACATATGGATGTGGTCAGGACATCCCTCTGCTGCGCCGAACACAAGGCGGTCAAACTGCTCCGGGAGCTGGAGGACATCGACCTCATCGAACGCAAACGCCGTGGTCTGGGCAGACCCAGCCTACAGCAAGAAGTTTTTGGAAGAACACCGGGAACAAATCACGCTACACAAGGCGGCAAAAGCCGCTTTTGACGAAGCGAGTTTGAAAAAGTTGCCAAAGGTAAAAGAACTGGATACCGAATACTCCGCACTGCTTTCTCAAAAGAAAGCTGCCTATCCGAAGTACCGCAAGGCACGGGATGAAATGCAGGAATTAAAAAACACACAGAAGAATGTAGAGTTGTTCTTCGCCGAGAAAAAAGACACCAAGGAAAAATCGCAGACCCGTTAAACAGAAAACACCGAGGATCTTTCCCATTTTGGGGAGAGAGTCCTCGGTGTTCTTTTTAAGAACTTGAGTGAAGAAAAACCACCAGCTAAGCTGGTGGAGTAAAAATGCTTTAGCTATAAGATTCGAGCGAAGCGAGATGACAAAAAACTTGTCGTCTTAGAAGATGCACCTTATGGACATAGCTCGTTAGAGCGGTAGGGCAAGTAACGCAGATGAAAGACGCGTGCTCGTGGCCCCTTGTATGGGCTTTGCCAGTAAGGCGCCCTTCTAGGGCTTACTCAAGCCACCGGCTCAGCCGGTGGTTTTGACTCGTTATAGAAGCATTTGGCACAAATGCGCAGCCTGCATCCGGCGGATGCAGTACACAAAGGGTTTGGGACTATCCCAACAAGCATTTTGCAACGCAAAAATGGCGTTTGTATATACGGACGCCCTGCTTGCTACAGAATAAAGCCTTGTGATTCACAGTAGTCTTTTTTTGTTTAGCTATTTTTCTCCAAAAAAAGTTTATGTAGGCGGTCAAGAACGCTTTCGCTTATTTCAACATCCTCCATATCCGTGGAATTTTGTTTGATAAAGTTACAAGCATTTACAACCATTTGAATTCCGCTGTGGCTTTTACCTTGCTTTGCATCCAAATCCAGTTGCAATGAAGTATTGTTCTGCTGATAGAAGTCCGAGAACACCGCTTCGTTAGCATACCGGATCGCCAATCTGCATTCATTGATCTTATCTTGGCCTTTCTCGTGTTCAGAAATGGCACAACAAATGATGGAAAGGGTCAGCGATGCTTTATAATGGATATCCTGTCCGCCGTCATCATACGATTTCTTTGCATAGGTGTAAGCTGTTTCCAATGCACTCTGTTCTTTGGCGTAACGATATGTACATTTTGCTCGTTGGAGCCAGTAGTGCATATCCGAATATAACAACTCGGAAAGTTTATCATATATTTTCTTTATCAGTTCCGCTCGTTTCGGTGAATCCTGAAACAGCTGATTCAATGTATCAAAGAGCATGACGTTGATATAAAGGCGTTTTCTGGTATAATCATGCTGACAACGTTGGACAATATGGAAAACGCTTTCGATGACTTGTTCTTCATCCAATCCGTTTACAATCTTTAAAAGTGCAAATTTGCTGTTATGGACAAGCTTCATTGCTGAATGCTTCGTCGCCTCATCCGGAGAGCAGAGTTCTCTTTGGGCAAGCTTTTCTCCGACTTTTGTGATAAATGTTCCGACTTCATACATCGGAATACCCAACGCGATAGCATCAGCATCGTATACTTTGTCCAATGCAGCAAGGATTATCAAGAGCACACTTTCATGCAGTGAATAAACCGTTTTATCTTTTGGCATAAACGCAAGGTCAATGGTATTATTCTCGGCCAAAAGAAGTACATAGTCAACGTTTGTCTGCTTGGTTTTTCTTCGTGAAAGTCCAAGTTCATCTGCCTTATTCTGGTTTTGTCTCAATTCAATCGAGCTGAATTGATATCGGAGTGAAAAGGGCTTCGATAACATTTTGGACAAAATATTGTTATCACTGGAATTGATCGCAATAATAATCTTGTGTCCGTTCTGTTTGATAAGGTCAGAAGAATCTATAATGTAGTGGTATACTTCGTGCGAGATCGAGTTGCTATCAAACAAAAACAGCCCTTGTTTTGTGTTTGTGATAAGGTTAGTCACAACCTGTTCGTCTGGAACAAACTTCGATGGAAAATAGTAATGGCCATACTGTGGCGTCTTTTTACATATTTCACACAACACTGCTGTCTTTCCGCTAAATCTGCGGCCTTCAATAACCATACAATCATACGATTCCAGCTCCTGTATGACTTGTACGGTAATATCACGGGTTACATATAGTTTACTCCAATCAAAAGAGTTCCGTTCGGTATTAAACGCTGTTCCATGAGAAAGAAGTTCTAAAGCCTCTTGTTTATCGTCAACCTGCCGTATTGCCGGATTGTAGAACCGATAGATCTGTGACTGCTGCTCTTTAAGCTCTTTATATTTATTCAAAAATTCCGTGTAGAATCGAACATAATTATCAACAAGTAACACATGCGATATACCATGCCTCATCAGATTGCCTTTTTCTGTGACGGACGGTTTTTCGGTGCGGACAACAATGCGCATCGAACCCGGTGTGCACTCTTCCTTGCATTGATTGTACACAAACCGAATGTCTTGTTCATCCTGTAAGCTGCATCCAATGAATAAGACGATTCTAGTTGAAAAATCGGATTTTAATGCATTGAGCATGTCACGGTTTTCCTCATCTGTAATGGACTGCAGATATTGATCCGAACTAAAAATGATATTTTTGTCCACCGTTCTGTCCGAATTCCTGTAATAGCGGCATTCATATTCGGCGTCCCCGTGTAATTTATATAACAGCCGAACAGAACTTCTCGGCTTGCGGAATCCTCTATAAGGCAGAACAATGCGAAATTTTGTGTTTCCTTCCGGAACACTTTGCTCAATGCCATCGTCAAAATTGATGGTATATGCATAGGGCCAATCTATTTCATGCAGGAAGGCTTTTAAGTTGTCCCCCAATTTCACATCTGTGAAATTGTCCTCAAAATATCTCGCACGTTTGAGTTCCGAAACATCATTATAAAACTCACCTGCAATCCCCGTAAAATCAAGCTCTGCAAGATAGTTCGCACACTCTGGATTTTCCTCAATGAGTGCTTTTTTCATATATTCCTGTGCTGCGGTACAATCTGGAACGCTTCCATTAAGAGCTTCTGCACCTGCGGAAAAGCCAGCACCAAAGAACGGAATTAGGTTTCGCGCAACAGCATAAGACGCTAATTTTTCCATGCCTTCCGCGCCCTCAAGGTATATCAAATCTTTCATTTTTTATTCCTCGTGTTTTATTTCACATTTTACGGCTAACTTATTGAAGGTCTTTTTTCTTCTTAAAAGCTCTAAACGCTCTGAACAGTAATGCCCCTGCACATGCGCCGATTAGATTGAATAGCACATCGTTGATATCTGCCACACCTCTATGCGTGAAATACTGGATTATTTCACAGAGAACGGATGAAAGCAATGCCGCAAACGCAGTACCTTTTATGGAAGCAGCCATGTTATATATCGTTCCTCCAAGTGGAATATATAAAATAACATTCAGCAGATTTCCTGTCCAAACTTTCACATCGGGCAGGAACGATATATGATAACGGATTTCTTCATTATACTCTGGTGTTCGACGCAGAAGCGTGATATAGAGAATCAAAAGCATACTATATCCAACCGGAATCACCCGACTTTTGTCATGACACCGTAATGACCACAAAGCGGTTATCATTAAGACAACAGCTTCATACACGGTCAGATTACCACGAATATCCTCGCAAAGCTGCTAAATAATTTTCCACATTGGCTCCAGATACCCTTATCTACACCCCCTGAGACTTTCCACTCAGCTATTCTCACTGATACAATTATAATATATCTTCGTCAGATTTGCAATATCGATTGGCTCCGAGTACTTATTTTCATATTCGTTTCGGGCGATTTTCCCATATTGGCTGCACAAATCCGGATCGTTCCAAAGTTCAATGACTTTGTGGCGTAGCGCATTATAGTCCTTCATAGGGAACACAGTATTCATGCCGACAGCGGATATCGCTTCGTGCATAAAGCCAATATCTGTTGCTATAACAGGTTTCCCAAGACTGAATGCCTCAATGACTGTCATGGAACAGCCCTCGTAGCAAATAGACGGCAATAGTACAAATTCTGCGTTCCCCATAATGCCCTGACATTCATCATAAAGGCCACAAAATATTCAACCCATTTTACAAAGGAGTACGAGAGCCAGTTGTTGTTCAAAAATGCAAATGCTGATAAGAACCAGAAAAGAAAAATCCATGTCAACGGTGCCGGTATGATCACCCTTCTGAACAGGTTCCACTTCCATGAAAAATATAGAATGGAGAAAAAGGCAAGTGGAAGAAATGCCATTCACAATAAATTATCCGAGCTGAACAGTCCTGCCTGAGCCTCAGAAACAGTTCGGGAAGCAAAACTGAGGCATGTCCCAAAGAGACATAGAATAGGAATCATATTACGTGTCCAATAAAGTCGATTCTTTTTCATTTTCAATTATCCGCAAGTCCCGTATTTCCAGCCTGCGCCTTCCTGATGGAGAAACAAGGCGCAAAGGAGCCAGAACTACCAAGAACCTGTGGGTGTCAAAACTTCTCTGCCGCTGCGGTTCTTCCTACCGCATTTTCAACTGGCGTAAACTGAAGGACGGAACGCCAGTCTTTGGCTACCAAGCCCTTTGCAAACAGGCAGACGACGAGGTCGCCCGCTTGGAGCAGGAACTGAAAGCCCTCTCCCCTGCGCCCGATCCCCAGACGGTTTCTTCGGACATGAAAGAGATCCACGATTTTCTCTCTCAGAAGTTCGATGTGCACGGTGCCCGTCTTGCTCCCGAATTGATTGACCGGTTCGTTGAAGTGGTCACCCCCCATTGCCGATTACTCCTACCGCTGGAAGCTGAACACCGGCTGCAAGAAGTCCAAAGAGGAGCGCACCGATTTGATGGCTGTATCGGAAAAGCCCATCCTTACCTTCACCATCGACTTTGAAACTGCCAAGCGTTACTTGGAAGCCAGCAAGATGCCCCACCAGTTCCGCCGTGCAGCGTGGACCGACCTGACTGTGAAGGTGTATCTGTGATGCTTCTGGGAAGCAGCCCTGTGTTAAACGCAATTCATCTCATACATGAGAAAACAAATAAATATCCCCCGGCTTTGCCGGGGGATATTTATTCATACGACTTTACTCAACGCCATATTTACCCATTAGAACTATTTCAAATACGGCTTCAGCATCTCAACCAGTTCGTAAACTTTCGTTCCGGGTGCTGACTCAGATGGTTTCCGTCCCTCATTCTGCTTGTCCAATCGCTTTGCATTAGCAATCGCAATGTCCATGTAAGGCCGCAGCACTTCATACATATCCGGGCGGTTCTTCTCGTAACTCCCTGCTCGTAACTCCGTTTTTCAGCCAATCGCTTAGCTTCGGCCAGTAACGAGATCTATCAATATCAGTATCCATATACATAAAATGCAGCAAATACCACAGTTCTACGCACTGGTTCGACCATACAGCATGGTAAATCGTCTCACCTTGTGCATTGTATTCTTCGCACAGCTGTGCTACCATGTCGATATTTTCTGCCGGAAAATCATCTGTGTCATAGACAATCCAGACGTGCTTAAACACAATGCCGTTATTCTGAACGTATTGACGAGCTTTCATCAACAGATTCACCGTATTGTCGCCAATGCCCTCTACCTTTAGCTGGATTCTATCACGGTACTTAGAATTGATAATCCGTTGAATTGCGCCAAAATACTGCGGCTCGGTTTCTGTACCTTCAGATGCAATCAAGTGGTATTCCGGCTGAATCATCCTCGCCTTATCACGGCGATTCTTCATCCAGCTTTTTCCAAGGTCACTCTTTTTCGGAGGCTTCAAACTCATGCCCAGTCCCTCCCTGTCAGCATATTGGAAAGGTAGGGATCTGCACCATATCGACCTTCCAGATACTGCTTGTCAAAGGCCGCTGTGCTCTTGACGCGAGTATTGTCCTCCTGCCGGAATTCGTAAAGCGAATAAATCTCGCTCTCATGATTGTCATTCATTGCGGCAAACCAAATTTCATCACGGCGGAAAACAGTGTTTTTCATCGTAGTCAGGTCGTGAGAACTGAATAACAGTTGTGCGCCCTTCTTGTTCAGTTCTTGGTTCTTGAACATCTGAATCACATACCGGAGCAGCTTCGGATGCAGCTTGGCATCCAGTTCGTCCACAACCACTGTGCGGCCTTCCTGCAACGCTACCATCAGAACCGGCAAGGCTGCAATCATTTTCTTGGTTCCATCCGACTCTGCTTCAAAGGGAAGCTCGTAGACCTTGCCGTTGATCGTTCTTTGCGTGAACAGGTGCTTGCTATCTTCATCATAGCGATAACCGGACAAATCAATACCTACATCATTCAGTGCATGAATCAAGCTTTCCTTAGTCGTCTCACTCTTGGACACCAGCACAATGTTTTCTGCTCTGGGGTTTGCGTAGCTCTGTGTAATACAGGATTCAAACCAATTCTGCACTTCTGCAATCACAGAGATATTGTAGTTGATTGCCAAAAAAGAAAGATACGGCATCTTCGGGTTGACGTCCAAGTTGATGCTTGCCTTATTGATACTTGCCCCCAATTCAATCTTCTGGCCGTCTCGTTCAAAAATCAGTCCTGTCTTCTTGCCACCAAGAGTGCGCCACAGAAGAGACTCAAAGACAATTTCTTTCTTGAGCGAAATGTAATACTGGTACTCCTTCTCCCCTACACGGAAGAACACCTGAAAAATCGTAGGTTCATTGGCAGAACCTTCGTCCAACATAAAGGGAGCCACACTGCTGCCCTGCTGGAAAATCATAGGCTGTCGATTCTTTTCCAACGCATGAATCGGCTTCACAACAAGGTTAATCAGGCAAAAGAATGCCTGTAGCAGATTCGTCTTCCCACCACCATTAGGGCCGTAGACCGCACTGACCGGAAGCAAATCTTCCGCTTTCTCCTGCCGAATCAAGGCATCCTGAAACTCCGGAATCGCCATTGCACGGAAATCAAATGTCGTTTCATCCTTATAAGACTTAAAATTCTGAAAAGAAAATTGGCAAAGCATTCTTTCAACTCCTTCCTGTTATTAGTATACCTCATTTTCAATTTTTATTCTAGCATTTTAGAAAATTTCATTCTTATATAAGTTTTATAGAGCGAAACCAAAGAGTAAAAAGTTTTTATTTATACAAAAAACGGAGCTTCCCGCAGCATGGTATCACCTCGCAGATGTGAGTCACTTGTTATTATTGTACCTTCTTTCCACTCACAAAACAAGACGCAAAATGCCCGCTGGCTCTTGATAAAGAAAGCCAGACCTGTCTGATCGGACGAAAATCATCCCAAATGTCGAAACTGGATTTATTGCAGTCTGTAATGATTTTTCCATTCGGCATAATGAATTTGAAGAGCAGAGATAGGAAATACGCTGCCTTTGCTCAAATCGCCCTATAAGAAATCCCAAAAAGCAGTTTATTATCATCCTATTAGATTTCGATCTATGGATAACAGTGTCATAAATCACCAGATAGAATGCTATACGTTTTTATAGTAGTTGTTCCTCCCGATCAATTTCTATTTGATTCATAACATCCTGATAAATCACAAAAAGAGGTGTTTTTTATGACAATGGCAAAGAAGCTCCCACTTTTAGCACCTTCCATTCATACGTTTGAAGTAAATGGAACGTACAAGGATTGCGAAGCGAGGCGCACTGTATTTATGGCAATTCAAAAAATGGTATCCTCTGGAAAATACTATCGGATTCCGTATCACGGCTCCTCGAAAAAAGGCTACTCTTATAAAAGAAAAGATGGCGGTTTGAGCATCACATTGGCAGATTACCCAGATTTTAGGAAAAGATACATAACGTTATCTGGTGTAAACCTTGCTCGGATCGCAGGTAATCCATCTCGTTTAAGTTTAACAGATTTATCGCCAGAAGGTTTGGCCATGCAAGAGCAGGCATTTCTGGATGAGTTGGAACAGCTTGGACTCCTTGAAATTGAGGATTCTGTTAAATGGAAAATGCACCGGTTGGATATCACACAAGACTTCTATGTGAAATGCGATCCCTCGCTGATGGTAAAAATCATTCGTTATGCAGGAAGCGTTGACCCGTACAGGAAAGGTCGCGCACTGCACTATAACCAGCACAATGAGATCCGAAGCTGTAAATTTGAAAAAACGTGGTACGATTTTGCACTCTATGACAAGCATCAGCAGCTCTTGAATTGCGAAAAGGAGAGCTATCCGATTTCTCCGGATGATCTGGAACGCTCAAAAAATCTGGTTCGGTATGAAATTCAATTAAAGCGCCCCAGTCTGAAAGAATTTGAGCACGATAAGTTGGAATCGAAATCTTCAAAGTTCCAGTTTGGAAATCATGCGCTGTTTCATTATTTTGATAAAATCAGTGATGATATTCCGCTCTTTCTATATCGGTATGCCGTCGATTATTTTGGTAAGCATTCGTGGTATAACGTTCCAACTGCCTTGAAAGCCGTACAAATGAGCAATCTTGATGACGATACCAAAGAACTTGTCGCTGCGTATATCGAAGCGCAGGATGAGCCGGAACTGACTGATAAGATACATCATAAAAAGAAAATCGCAAAGGCTTTGGAAAAATTAGAGATCAACGACGTGATCATCCCTTGCCGCATCCTGAACGATCGTCAATGCGGCAGATTTCCATGTGCGCCCTTATGCACAAGGGTACAAGGGCTTTGAGCGAACAAAAAATGATCCGTGTAAAACAGAACGAAAATTCACCAGAATCACAAGAATGGAGTTGATTTTCAATGCTAGACAACTATCCTGATGTCCTGAGCTTCCGGCAGGTCATGGAAATTACGCATGTTGGCAGAAATCTACTGCTTCGTCTTCTGAACAGCGGCGAAATTCCCGCCTTCAAGATGGGAAAACTCTGGAAGGTTTACAAACAAGACCTGATCCAGTATATGAGCCAATGTCAGTGAGCCTTATCTTTCGTTTGGGGCAAAAAGAATCCCGTTGGACTCCGCAGCAGGAATCCAGCGGGATTCGATTCTATCGATCTTTTAATGTGCTCGTCTCAAATTTCAACAAGGATTTTACACTCTTGTACTTTTACCAAGTCTGTATTTCAGCACCGTTGGCTTCAGCCATCTGAATCACTCTGTCCACATATACTCCTGCATCTTCATCCGTCAATGTTTCGATGTCAAAATCATACCATATCTCATGAAGGTCTTGTATCATCCCCTCAACTTCCATATAATAAGTAGCTTCATCGTAAAACTTCAGATACTCTATAAATCGTGACAAAGCATCCAGATTGCTATACTTTCCACTGTATTCGTATACGTCCGTATACATTGCATTCAGCCATGCGGTCTTAAAATCACTCCCATAGCTGAGGTAGTACTCTTTCGTGCTTTCCGGCATTTCTCCAAACTCATAGGAGTTGACGTCTACAGAGATCTCGCCAGAAAGTTCCGAATAGGTATCCATTCCATTCGTGCTAACAACTTTACGGTCTGATCTGGTAGCCGTCTGGGCAGAATTGTCGGAATCCGTGTCCTCTGTGTAGGTTTCGCTCTCAGGTTCTGCCATGCTGACGCTGGAAGATGAATCTGCAAGCGCATCATCCAAAGCATTTTCCAATTCGTCAAGCGCATTGCTGCTGGCAATTCCATGATCGTTGCAATAGCTGTTACTGATCTCGGAAAGCGTGATGTTCTGCCTTAACAGGTTCATCGTTTCGCCGTCCATGGTCATCCGGTCGATTTCAAAAGAGCCGTCATCATTCAACTTGAAATAGATGCCAACGGTGGCTTTTTCTCCCGTTTGTGTGCTGGCGCACTCACCGCTGTAGTGGACAAAAGTCACTCCGTCCTGTTCATAGTTTTCCCACGTTCCATTTGCAAAAAAATCGTCCAACACCTCGCCTACTGTGGCTTCTGCCGGGAAGACACTCAAGTATCCGTCCGAAACTCCTTTGGAGCGGGCATTGTCTGAGTAAAGCACAGGATATAACATATATACCGCAAACGCGACAAACGCCGCCGTAATCGCCAGCTCAATCAACAACGGCATCTTATGTGCGCCGAACAGCTTCCGGACTGCTGCCTTTTCTTCTTCCACCTGCTCCGCAGAAATTTTTTCAGGATACAGGATGGCGATCACCTGCGACAGCAGAACGCTGCTGAACACCGCATATAGGTATTCTTTCTTACTGCTTTTGGACGGTTTGGTCAGGATGGTCATTTTCAGGCCATCGGCTGTGTTTTTCAGCTGATAAGTACCACGCTTTTTGCTGTAAAAGGTCATGGCATCCGCAGTATCTGTCACCTGTTCAACGTCCGGGTTGGCAAATCCGCGGCGGATGCGATCTACGGCTTCTTCCCAGCTCATTCCTTCCGGCAAAGGCAGCTGGCCTCTGTCATGCTCCGGGCCATAGACTTTTTTATAGACATCATCCCGGAAGCCAAAATAGATCACTGCGGCGATAAGGAGTCCCAAAAGGATCGATACCGCTCCGGCACCGGTTGCAACACCTGTCACCACGCCCACAATGAACCCCAGCAGCAGCCAGATCTTTAAGCCATCCAGCGCGATGCTTCTGCGGGCAGCTGCGGTAAACAGCGGATGAAAGCCGCTCAAATTTTTAGATTTTCCTTTGGCTTTTTTAGCTTCTGCACTGCCATCATAGATTTCAAATCGTTCTTTCATGGTTTTTCCTCCCATCTCAATGGATGAACAGCTTTTTCAGAATCGCCACTGGAATCAAAATCAGTCCCAGCAGCACACCAAGAACAAATCTTGTCAGGAAAATATCCTTCATTGGCCCAATTTGAATTTTGTTTGCGTAGATGGTCTGCCCGACCGCCCAGTAACTCAACACACAATACACGATAAAGACAACCATTTCCATCTTTTTTGCTCCAACCTTTCTCAAATGTACTGCCACACAGAATTGAACCCTTGCAACTTGCTGTTTTCGATTCATCCCCTTTTCCATAACGCTCAATGCACTCGCCTGTAATTGGATTTATCTTGTAAAAATTATACGATTTATAGAATTACATGTCAAGCTATCCACCCTTAAAATCGTAAGTAACACTACGATTTATCCAAGGAGGTCTATGACATGGAACGCGAGAAACCAAACTTTGACATTCTGGGAAGGATCGACCGGGAGCGGTTGGCTCGTGGATGGTCTGAATACACCCTTGCCGAGAACTCCGGTCTGACGCAATCCACCTTATCAACGTGGCGCAGACGAAACCTTCAGCCTAATGTGACCTCAATTGAAAAAATATGTCACGGCCTTGGTATCACACTCTCGCAATTTTTTGAAGAGGACGCCGCCGTTCACCATTTGACAGAGGAGCAGAAATCCATTTTAACCATCTGGGATAGACTTTCGCCCTCGCAAAGAATCGCTATTTTGGATTTGATTCAGGCATTTCTGCCTGAATAAAGTAAACCCTTACAAAAAAGAAGGATGCCCGACGACCATTGCGTCACCTGGCATCCTTCTTCATTAGATAAAGGACTTCAGAACTTTTTTCAGTGCTTCACGCTGTTCCGGGGTTATGCGATTCAACAAATTCAAAAATTCCTGTTGTTCCTCCTTTGTAAATTCGCTATGGGGTTCATCTTTTACACGTTTTTCGTTTTGCATAACAACTCTTCCTTTTTAAGTTTTCCCTCGTCAGTCAACTCAGCCCGAATCTGCCGCTTATATTTATAATAGGTATTCCGGGCAAGTCCAGTCAATTTCATGCACTCCATGTCATCCAATGTGCCGCCAAACGCCTTACAATGGATACGGATCTTCTCCTTGGCTGCTTTGGACTTTTTGGTTTCAAAGCCAGTGCCTTTCTTGCGACCAACTTGCTTGCCATTCAACCGGGCGGTCAAAAGACCCTCACGGGTGCGCTGGTGCAGATCGGCAACTTCTTTTTCGGACTGTTCAAAGGCCAGCTTGATCTGCTCTTTGGCCAACGCCATCAGATACTCGTTGATGCCCTTCAAGATGAAATCCACATTTGTCCCTGTCATGGCAATGCTGCCGGACAGGGCTTTTTTATAGGTCTCGGTGTCGATGTGGTGCTCTTTCAAGAACACCAGTCGGATGCCCTTGTGGTAGAGGTCTTCGTACAAAGAAAAACCTTCTTCTGCATTTCTGGACATCCGGGATACTGAATCGAATACCACTATATCACCGGATTTCAAAATCCGATAGAGCTTCAGCCACTCCGGGCGAAAAATTGATGTGCCGGTGTAAGCTTCCTGCACGATATGGGCAGTCGGGTATTCTGCCTTGATGTTGCGGATCTGACGGTCAATGCTCTGTTTTGCAGTGGAAATTCTGCAATAGCCATAAATACTCATAACTTTTTTCTTTCTGTATCAAAAATGCCGTAGGTGCAGAAAAGTATCAATTACAGCGAGATTGGGCAATTTATCTTAGCAGATTGATAACGCTAAAATGACGAACGGCATTTTTAATACCTCTCCGGCACAAGTTTTCTGTTATTCCTGCTTCACATAGGTCTTTATAAATTCTTCCACTGTGACACATGGCTTTTGATTTTTCTCTGCTCCTCCAAACGGAGCGTAGTTCCAGTCGGTGTCCTCGTTAATATATCGCCGCCCACCGTCCGGCAGTTCCAGCGGTTCCGCAAGGATGATGGTGCCCCAGTGGTTGACCATCACAAAGGGCGCAATCTCACAAGGGATGCCCCGGCACTCGTCATCATGCCGGACATCGTAGGCGTACAGGCCGTCCGGGATGGTATCTCTCTTGATGCGGATGCTGGTGAACAGTGCAGGCTTTCCGCAAACTGTAATCTCCTCGTAGTGTTCGGTCATTGCATTAAAGGTCATAGGACGTTCCTCCTTAAATTTCAATGATAAAAGCTCTGAATTTCTCTTTGTAGAAGTCCATTGCGCTCTGCGGCAGAGAAGTCATATTTCCTTCGTTGTCGCATCCGGCCAGAAATCCCGGCCCGGCAAGAACATCGGCTCCATCCCATAGCGGACGATTGAGCGGCAGGCCAAGCAGCTTGCCTTCGTCATTGCAGACCAGTGTGACCTCTGAACCGGTATCACTCAATGTGATGCATTCGATCAGCCCGCCTACAAATTTCTGCATGGCTTCAAGGGTGTTGTCCAGATCAATCTCCTTTGGCAGCTCCATTGGCAGGAGCGCAAGGACTTTGATTTTTTCTTCTTTCATTGTGTGCCTCCAAATAAAAACAGGACAATCCAAATGGATTGTCCTGTAAAAAGTGAAAGGGAGCATCCGAAGATACTCCCCAGTAGATAATTATTTTTTTCTTACCATACAACGCTTTTTGAAGAATGCGATGCCATAGCAGAGGATGTCATCATAGTCATCCCGGAAGTCCGCCGCATACATCCGGTCATTGATCTGCTGAATGGCAGTATCACAGGCATCTGGCAGAGCATCCAGAGTTTTGGCATACTTGGCTTCAAAAATTGCCACGCGGCCATTGCGGATATCCTTTACAATAACATCGCTGCGCCCCTCGCCATGCTCTTTGTTGGATTCTACCACATAGCCAGCACCAGTAAAGATGCCTGCAAGGAAAGCGTGGTAAAAATCCTCCCGATAGTCATGGTAGCTGATGGTCATACGCAGCAGCTTGGTCATTTCTTTTGTCAGAGCTTCGCTGTTTCCGCTCCAGACTGCATCAAACAACGGGCTGCGGTTCCATGCCTTTGCACTGTCGTCAAACCATTTGCTTACAGTGGTTTCAAAAATTTCCCGAATCTCTGCATTGGGAATCATCAGCGCAGAGCAGCCATCCGGCAGTGAATCCGCCAGATCCTTATCCCGCACCTTGGTCAGATAGCCCGTCAGATACAGCACACTCCAAAGATTTTCCTCCGAGGAGTGCAGATAATCGTAGGTCAGGTTTTCTTCAATATGCTGAACAATAGAGCCGCCAGCCATCAGAGTTTCAAGCTTTGTGGTGATATTGTCGCCTGCATAGTCGATGAAAGAACGGATGATGGCGTTATCACTGGTGTTTTTCCAATAGCTTTTCGGCTTCTGTGCTACACCATACTGGAAATCCCGCAGATAACTGATCACGTCCCACGGACAATAAATGTCTGCATCGCCAAAATGATAACCGTCGTACCATGCCTTGATTTCAGCAGACTGCGATTCAAGATCAGCATCTTTCAGCATTTGATCTACATCTGCCTGTGTAAACCCAAAGGATTCGCTCAACCGGGGAGAAAGAATCGTATCCGAAACAAAATTGTTCGTCCCGGTAAAGATGCTTTCTTTTGCAATTTTCAGGCAGCCGGTAATAACAGCAAAGTCAAGCGAAGTATTGTCTTTGAGCGTGGTGCTCATCATAGCCCGCATCACGTCCAGCATCTGCGAATAATATCCGTTGCTGCTGGCTTTGGCAATGGGAACATCATACTCATCCAGGATGACGACCGCCGATTTTTTGAAATGGATTTCCAGCATCCGGGTCAACAACAAAAAGCAGCTTTTGGTTTCATCCATAGATGCAGTGCGTCCCAGAATCCGCTTAAAGATGCCTTTGTCATCGTCAGAAATAGCAGCGTCATCCAGAAGAAACTGATAATCCTGAAACGCAAATGCCAGCTTCATGCACAGCATTCCATAGGCACTTTCAAAGGTCAGACCGTCCGTATCCTTGAAAGAGAAAAATACCACAGGACACTGGTTCATCCATTTTTTGCAAAGCTCTGTATTTTTGGAGATCGCCAATCCCTCAAACAGTTGCTTGCTGTCTTTGCGGATGTCCAGAAAATTTGCGAGAGTGCTCATACCAAGTGATTTTCCGAAACGGCGAGGACGAGTAATCAATGTTACTTCAGCGATACCACCGCTAAGAAGTTCAGAAATCAGATTGGTCTTGTCGATATAATAATACCCGCCTTCTCGAATCTTTTCAAAATTCGAGATTCCAACAGGAAACTGCAAATCTTTCATGCAATGCTCCTTTCCGCTCACAGAGGAGAGCTTTCAGAACTCACTACTGTAAGTGTACCATGAAATATAGAATCATACAAGAATCAAGTGACATCGAAATAGAGCAGTTTTATTATGCTACGTTCAATCTGGTGGCTTTGTAGCAGTCAGCGCACATTCCCTCATGGGTGGCTGCAAACTCTGCCGCCTGCATGATGGAGCCATCCTTCAGCTTGACCCTCTTGATAGGCTGGTTGCACCGGGCGCAGATGCAGGGCATCGGCGGCTGTTCCTGCTTTTGGCTGGTGGATTTCGGTTTCGGCTGCCTTTGTGGTTCGGCATCCGGCTGCGGTGCAGCATCCTCCGGCAAATCCTCTCCGGCATAGACATACAGACCTAAGCCAAACATGGCAAGGTTCTTCACCAAGCACCGCATGATAGCCTTATTCACATCGAACATGGATGCTGCTTCTACGGTGCGCTCTTCCATGCCGACCTTTTCACGGCGGCGGGTCTGAGGATTGTAGTCCCATTTCGGGGTGGTGTAGGTGTAAGGCGTGGCTTTCATCGCTTTATTTGCGCCATCCAGTACAGGCAGCCACATTTCGTGCGAAACGCCCTCAATTGTGACCGAGGTGTACACCATGAAGCCGGTTATGGGATCATAAACATAGGGCAGGCCGTTGAATTTCTTGACTTCGTAGCTGGCAGAAGGATACAGCTTTTTCACCTCCGCCCAAGCATACGCCCAGCTTACATATTTCAGTTCCGTGTTGCCGGACTTTTTGACTTCCAGATGATCTTTGAAGTCAATAGCAAATAATTTTACGAATGGATTTTCCATGATAGCATCCTTTCTGATAAAAACCCGGCGCAACAAATGAATTGCTGCGCCGGGTTTTGTATTGCTGTACTAAACAAAGTTAGAGAAACGGGCAATTTTGTATTGCCGTACTAAACAAAATTGGAAAAACAGGCAATTTTGTATGCCAGCAGACATACAAAAATCATGCTGCATGGATAATGGTAAACCTGCGGCTGCTTACATTCTTGCTGTACCGATTGAAAATATCGGGCTGTTCTTTCTTCAAACGCTGGGAATCCACACGCTTACTTTCGGAGGATACCCATGATACCTTGTAGCCCGGTGCTGTACCATAGGCAGCATCCTGCATTTGCAGCTTGACCTGTTGCTCGATGGCCGTTTTCTCCTGTTCCATCTGCTCGATTTGGGTGGAAAGCTCCTGTCGCTTGTCCAACAGATTACGGATGGGATTCAGATCGGCAGTTTTGTTTCGATCATCTGCAGAGTATAGCTGATTGATCTGCTGTGTATCCCCCTCGCTTCCGGTAGGTACAGGCGGAATTTCGGGCATCACGTTGTATTTCCAGAAGTGCTCTTCTCTGGCAATGAGGTTGTTCAGAACTTCTTTGTCGGTTGTGATCTTGTGAATCACCAGTTCTTTCCCGAAAATCAGAGCAGCAATGTACCAGCAGTCAAAACCGCTGACAGCCAGATAGTGATTGACCTGAGCCATGTAATGTGCAGGGATTTTTCCATCAGCCCACTTGTCCGCAGAAAACGGCGAAACCGTTTTGCACTCTAATCCAGCTTTTTGCCCAACGATCAGGCGGTCAAAATCTGCCAGAAGCAGCGGATGTTTCTCGCTCTGGTAAATGGCATTTGCACGGCGTACCTTCAGACCGGTTGCTTCGGTGAAGCGTTGCGCGACATAATCTTCCAGATCGCGTCCCTGGCGCATAGCCTCATTATCGATGTTCTCAATAGTTTCGCTGTTTTTGTCGCAGTAAACCTGAAAAGCAGAACGATAGGGATTTACACCCAGAATGGCACCTGCATCGGTGCCGGTAATACCGCACTTGCGGTAGCGGAGCCAATCCTCTTTGGACAGGTTCAAAGTTGAAATCAATCTTTTCATGCGCTTTGCATCCTTTCTTTCATAATAGATTCGGCAAGAATGAAGTCATATTCCACCAAGTCTTTCATGATGGTGGAAAAGTCGGCAGCTAACGAATGGCAAGAGCCAACCCACAGGTCATAAAGAAAATCCAGAATATTATTTTGCACCCTGAGATGGTTCCAGTAGCGCTCCTCCAGTCTACCCTCGGATTCCAAAACAATAATGGCGGTGCTGATGGTACTTTTCATCGTGATCTCATAAGCCGTGGTAACGCTGATTTCAGAAGCACTCTTCTCAACGTTGTCAAAAAATTCCGTGAATTCCCTGAAAATGCGGTTGTTTACATCATTCATGGCTTGCTCCTTTATGCTGCTGCCAGCACCATCTTGTAAGCCTTGTCGATCATGGGGTTACCCTCTGCGGTGCGCAGGAACAGGTTTTCGTTGTAGTTTTTGGTCTTGCGGAGAGGGTCTGCGTGGGTGGCAAAATCAGAGACTGCGTTGATAAAGCGCCAACCGTTCTTGCCGACCCATTCCAGATCCGGTGCGTTGTAGTAGCGAGTCTTCAGATCTTCCTGCAAGCGCAGGTTATTCTTCCGCTGGCAATCGGACAGGTCCTCAGAAATCGGGAAAAAATCATTGATGAACTCCTGCACCTTGTGATCGGATAAATCGATGCGAGCCAGCTCTTCGCCACGGTTGCCGAGTTCAATCATATAGTTGCTGGCCAGCTGCAGGGTCTCACGGGCATCCTGCACGCGGAGCAGAACATTTTCGGTGTGGCGTGCAGTCCAGCTGCGCTTTGCAGTATTCAGCGCGAGGTTCAGCGTGTTCTGGCAGACTACACGGATCGGAGTCATGGCCACTTTCACACCAGAACTTCCGTCATGACTGTTGAAGATCACAAGATATGGTACTACCTGATCTCCAGCGATAAGATATTTCCTCGGAAGCCTTGCCAGCATCCAGACCTTCTTGCCGCCCTGCAAAGAACCGGCAGTTTCGTAAGTAACGCCCTCGCCCAACAGGTCATCCGTGAACTGAAATGCTTCTTCGTTCTGCACAATGCGGTAGCGGTCGGATACTACACCCAGAACAGCATCATCAGTGCTGCGGACATTTGCGCGATAGCCGGGGATCATAGAACCCGTGCCGGAATAGATATTACGGCTTTCCACCTGCCAATCCAGACCGGCCAGTTCCAAGGCTTCACGGCTTGCAGGGGCATCCATGATGATACGGCCAAGGCCGTGCCAAGGGGTCTCACGGACAGAGAACATCGTTTCAACATTTGCGGGCATAGTAAAATCTCCTTTTCAGTGTACTGTGATCAATTGTTGTTTTCCATTTCTTCAGCGATGCGGACGAGGACTTCCACCAGGACGGTGCCAACCTCTTTGACGATTTCGGACCAAAAGTTCATAATGCTTTCTCCTTTCTGCGCAGCTGCGCGTTAAAATACGATAGTAATAATGATAGTGATGGTGCGGAATAACAAGATGCTCACCTCCAGACATAAAAATAGCCCCTGAGTCTTTGGATCATGATTATTATATCTGGGTGAAAAATGGAAATTTGAGAAAGCTAGAGATAAAGATGCCAGACTGGCATGAAGGTAGCTAAAAGAAATTTGGAAAAGTGGCATAATCGCTGAAAAATTCATCAATCACTTGTGCAAAGTGTGATTGATGAATGAGCGATGAAATGATATAATTAATTAGAATGGAGGGGAGGAAAAACAGATGCAGAATAAAAAACCGCCATTTACAATTACAGAAAAAATTCTCACAGATGTAATGGAGATTTGTGAACTTGTTGGAAAAGTGAGCTCAACACAACATCTTTCATCTGACCCTGTTCTGCGTAGGCAGAATCGGATTAAAACAATTTATTCCTCTCTTGCAATTGAACAAAATACACTATCCTTAGAGCAGGTAACGGCTGTACTATCAGGAAAACGTGTCCTTGCACCGCCAAAAGACATTATGGAGGTGAAGAATGCGTATGAAATTTACGACCATTTGAATGAATTGAATCCATACTCAGTGGAAGACTTACTGTTGGCTCATCATGTGATGATGCGAGGGCTGGTTCAAGAAGATGGTGTGTTTCGCTCAAAGCCAGTAGGTGTGGTTGACAGTCATGGAAATGTACTTCATTTTGGAACACTACCGCAGTATGTGCCTCCTCTGGTGGAAGAATTGCTCAAATGGACAGAGGACAGCCCGCTTCCGATGCTGATCAAAAGTTGCGTGTTTCACTATGAATTTGAAGTAATCCATCCGTTTGCAGATGGAAATGGAAGAATCGGAAGGCTTTGGCATACGCTACTGCTCTCCAGATGGAATCCGCTGTTTGCATGGCTTCCGGTGGAGTCTATTGTTCATGATCATCAGCAGGAGTATTATGAGGCTATCAATACATCCAATGCCCAAGGTGAAGGAACTGCATTTATTGAATTTATGCTAAGTGTGATTGAAGAAGCACTTTTGAGTGTAATCCCAGAAAACTTCGAAAAGAGCATGATGCCTACAAGTGGAAAAGAAAATCGATGGAATATTCTTGAAAAATACTTGAAAAAAGAGAAGATTATTCATAACAGTGATGTGCAACAGTTGCTGGAAGTCTCTTCAGCAACAGCAAATCGAATTCTAGTTTCTTTTGTAAAAGAAGGTAAACTAGAGAGAGTGAGAGATGGTCGCTATTGGGCGTATCAAAAGTTATAAATGGGAGTTGCATAAGCAATGCAGAATACAAACAGAGCACAAGAAAGTGGATATAAAGCTTCTCTGACAAGAGAACAGTTTTTATTCCACGAAATGCGAATTGTAGCGAAGCAAATGGTGCAAGGAGAGGATCTTGCATCAATGATACAAATAATTGCCGCCAATAATCTCTTCCAGTATCCAACTGAACGCATGACAGCTGGTATGGTTCGGGCGTGTTATCGGCGGCTAAATCTTTTGAATAGTGAACAACTGCTTCGGAATATTGCAGAGCATTCCGTGGAAGAGGCAAAACAAATTTGTCTTTACGCGATTATGAAGGATAATAGACTTGTCTGGGATTTTATGGTGACAGTTATTGGAGAAAAATATCGAAACCAAGATTTCAGCTATGGAAAACTTGACATGACAAGTTTCTTCATAAGATTACAAGAGCAAAATGATGCTATCGCAGATTGGAGCGAATCTACAGTCAAAAAGCTGAAATCGGTTCTAAATCGAATTTTAAGAGAAAATGATTATCTGGATAGTATAAAAGCAGGCCATTTGAACCCGGTTTGGCTTTATCCGGAATTGGAAAATGTGATTCTTACAAATGGGGATCAGGCGGTATTGCCCGCATTTAACCGTTTTGAGTGAGGAAAATTTAATGGGTGACATACAAAAACGCCTTGATAACGTTCGGCAGATGATTCAGATTCAAGATTTCCTAGAAGGAAAAGGTCTTAGCAATGAAGTGAATATTCGTATCTTCTGCTATGAACCGAGAGATGAAATGGCAGTCCGGCATTTCATTGAACAGCTATCGACAGATCTGACATTGGAGTGTCAGCTTCGAATCTGCAATTTATATCAAATCTTCCTGGAAATCTGCGAAGACATGGATATTTTGGATGCTATCCCTGATATGGAAGAAGAGGACGGCCATGATTATCTGTTGGAACAGCTTCAATCGACAATTGGAGTCGATGAAATTGTACAGGAAATTCAGAGCGAGCCGTTCCAGCCGGGAGAAGTACTGGTTTTGACTGGCGTTGGAGAAGCGTTTCCATTTATGCGAATTCATACGTTACTGGAGGCATCATTGTTTGCAGAGAGGCCGGTGCTTGTGTTTTACCCGGGAACATTTAACGACCAGCAGCTGCGGCTGTTCAACTGTCTGAAGCCGAACAATTACTATCGTGCATTTAACGTTGTGTGAAGGGGGAAATAGAGCTTTGGTTATACAGAATATGTTTGTAGAAGACATCAACCGTAAAATTAACGGTGTTGTCAAGGTTGACGAGGACGAGAACAAGGTCCTGGAACAGGAACTGAACGAGTACGTTATTACACGAGAGCTGAAGCGGCATTTTGCAGACTTTTTCAATACCTATGCAGAAGCATTTGACGAACCAACGGCAGATACAGGAGTCTGGATCTCCGGCTTTTTTGGCAGCGGTAAATCTCACTTCTTGAAAATGTTGTCATACTTGTTGGAAAACAAAGAGGTTAATGGCATTCGTACGGTGGAGCGCTTCCGCAAGAAATTTGAGGATGACCCTGGTACCTTTATGCAGGTGGATCGTGCAACCAAAGGTGAAACTGAGACGATTCTGTTTAATATCGATTATGAAGGCTCTATCAATAAGGATAAAACAGCCGTTTTACGTGTTTTTGCTAAGGTGTTCTATAATCATCTGGGATTCTTTGGCAGCAATCTCAAAGTTGCTATGCTGGAGCAGTACATTACGCAGCAGGGCAAAATGGATGAATTTTGCCGTCTGATTGAAGAAAAGAAGGGCAAACCTTGGACTGAAGTGCGGAAAGCATTTGCATTTAATGGAAAATTCATTAAGCCTGCACTGGCGGAAGCATTGGATATCAGTGAAGAGGATGCAAACAACTGGTTTAACGATAAGAGTGCAACGGAACTCTCTGTTTCACAGCTTGTAGAAGACATCAATGCATACGTCAGCACAAAACCTGCAAACTTCCGCCTTCTGTTCATGGTGGACGAGGCGGGGCAGTATGTTGGCACGGACACGGATATGCTGCTGAATCTGCAGTCTTTGGTGGAAAAAATCGGCAGCGAATGCAGAGGAAAAGTCTGGGTGGTCTGCACCGGACAGGAAGCTATTGATGAGATTATCAAAGTACGAGCAGATGAATTTTCTCGAATTCAGGCTCGTTTCAAAACTCGTCTGAGCCTTTCTTCTTCTTCCGTAGACGAAGTAATTCAGAAGCGTATTCTGAAAAAGACTCCGGAAGCAGAAAGAACGCTGGATGCGGTCTATGAGAAAGAAAGCTCCGGGATGCGCAACTTGTTCAGCTTTACAAATGCAATGCCGGACATCAAGGGCTTCTCTGGTCCGGCACAATTTGCAGAGGACTTTCCGTTCGTTCCATACCAGTTTCTCATCATGCAGAAAATTTTTGTGGAGATCCGCAAACACGGCAATGCAGGTAAACACTTCTCCGGCGGCGAGCGTTCCATGCTGAGCGGATTTCAGGAAGCAGCACAAAAAGTGGAAAAGCAGAACGAGTTTGCGTTGGTGCCGCTGTTCCGCTTCTATGATACTGTACATTCTTTCCTGGATGGTTCCATTCGCAATGTGATTGATCGCTGTAGCAAAGCCGTAGAAAATCACGATGGTCTGGAGCCGATGGATGTGGATGTTCTGAAGCTTCTCTATCTCATTCGATATGTCAACGAGGACATGCCGGCCAATCTGGACAACCTTGTGATTTTGATGGCAGACGACATCCGTCTGGAAAAGGTCGCGATGCGCGAAAAGCTGCGCGGCAGTTTGGATCGACTGATTGGGCAGAATTACATCGGACGTACTGGTGATACCTACAACTTCCTGACGGATGAAGAGCAGGACATCCAGAAAGAAATCAACCGTACACAGGTGGATACGGGCGCTATTGTTGGGGATATTGCAAAGATTATTTTTGGCATAATTTATGATGCAAAAAAGTTCCGTTACGGCAAGTGTGACTTCCCGTTTGATCAGATGGTGGATAACACTATGTACGGCATCTCCACAGGCGGCATGCGCCTGCGCTTTTTGACGGCAGCTTCTGATGCAACGGAAAAAACGGAATTTCGCCTGATGAACAGCTCCAAAGGCAGCGAGGCGATTGTAGTTTTGGGCGATACGCCGTATTATGAATCACTGGAAGCATCCATGAAGATCCGCAAATATGTCAAACAGCGGAATGTCAGCCAGATGCCTAAGAGTGCTCAGGATATTATCCGCGACCAACAGGAAGAAGCAACCAAGTATGAAGCTGAAGCCAGCAAAGCTCTGGTAGAGGCTATTGAAAACGCAAAATTTTACGCCGATGGTGAACATCTGGACATTAAGAGCGGCAATGCTAAAGCCAAAATTGACCAGACGATGGAGTATCTGGTCTCGCATATTTACAGCAAGTTGGACCTGATTGGGAAAAACGCAGATACCGATGCTGACATTCTGGCAGTGCTGTCCGGTGCGGACTATATTCTGCCGGAGGCAGATCCGAACCGCGATGCAGAGGCGGCGGTGGAAGAATATCTTGAAATGCAGGCAATGAAGCATTTGCCTACCTCGATGGCGGATGTACAGAGCAAGTTCAGCAGTATACCCTATGGCTGGAAGGAAATCGACATTGCTTATGTGGTGGCGCGTTTGATCGTGAATCAGAAGGTAACCATCAAATATGCAGGCACTACCATCCAGCCGGACAACGCCAAATTACCTGACATGCTCCGCAAAAAGAGTGAGGTGGGTAAAACATCCATTAGCAAGCGCGTGGTGGTATCGGCAACCAAAATGAAGGCTGTGCGGGACCTTCTGCGGGATTACTTCGATGTCATGGATGTTCCTGCGGACGAAGACGGTTTGGTTAAATTTATTGCCGATGAGTTCGGAAACCAGCTGCAGCATTATAACAAACTGAACGAGAAGTACGATGATGCCCACAAGTATCCGGATCAAACAATGGTGCGCAACGCTATTACTGCAACGCAGGAAGCGTTGAACCAGAAGAAGGACAACATCGCGCTGATCGACTATCTGCTCAAGAAAGAGGACGACCTCTTTGATCAGAAGGATGCCATGGGCAATGTAGAGAACTTCTTCAAGAGTCAGGTCGGCACCTTTGATGATGCTGCACGGCTGGAACACGAGATGCAGGCGGATCTGGACCGCATTGCGCAGGATGCGGCGGCATACGAGGCCCTGAACAAGATTCGGCTTATCATCACAGTGCCATCTTTTGGGCAGAAGTTCAACTACAAGCGCATTCCGGAGCTGAATGGGTTGATGCAAACGGTGCGTACAGCCCATGACCAGATGCTGGATGACAAACGCTCTGAGATTCTGGAAACAGTGCGTCAGTGCATGGAAGCGACCCACACTGCAGCCGACGGCGATCCCAAGGCGATGGACATTATCCGCAAATCTGACACCTACTTTGACGGGTACAAGACGAAGATCAACGAATGTAAGAGCATTGCATTGCTGGACGGTATGATTATCCCGCTGAGCAAGTACAAGGATGATGCTGTTAGCAGCATTGAGATTGCACTGATGCCACCAGCACCAAAGCCGGCCGCAGAAAAGAAGGATGTTGTTACTCCGGCACCAAGGCAGAAAAAGGTGAAATCTTACAGCCGCCAGATTCTCTTCCCTGCCAAGACCCTGCGGGATGATGCGGATATCGATGCTTATGTGGAGAAGATTCGCTGCCAGCTTAAGAATCTACTGGACGGCTGCGACGAGATCAAGTTGAACTAAATGGGGATTTGACAAATGGCTTTTATTGCAATGCTGGCCCTTCAAGTTGCAGGAGCATTGGTTTTACTCTTGAATAATATTAACGGAAGTCGAGAAGCTGTTATACGAAGTTGCTTTCCTGGATCCAATACAGTTAAACGGGATAATGATAACAACTGTGTTCTCCCCTGTGAAAAACTGCAAAGAAGTGCACACGCAATCTATCTGAATATTGTTGCTTTTTTCGATCTTGTGATTGGATACGGAATCGCAGCGTTCAGCCCGGAGTGTAAGTATCCGCAATTTATGAATGTTGCTTTGGTGATTGTGTCATCTGTTTTATTGACTATTGCTGAATTTTATCTTTGTAAGGTGGCGGCAAAGTTTGTTTATTCGAAAGATAGAACAGTTTCTTATGATGAGTTAGAAAAGTTTGATGTGGAAACATTTGCCACAGACAGGGAGTTCGACGAAATGTTAGATGGTGTATTTGGAGCGCAGGATGATGATAGGTAAGAACAGAGGATTGCTATATGGATGAAATCGAGAAAAATAATTTTAGCTCTATAAAAAAGGCTCTCGAACAAATTCAGATGTTAGGGCTCTCCGAGAGGATGAATCCATACCACGATCTTATACAGAGCATTGGAATTGCTACGACAAATCACAAAGAAGTCTTCGAACTGGCCAAAACAATCGGTAACGTTGCTGGAACTTCCAATTTCTTGAGGTTAGTTCAGCCGATAGTCAATCCGAAATCATTATCTATAAGCAAATCTGTTGCCTCAATAGCCGCAACCATAATGGGGGAATCTCCTACATTCATACGGAATCTGAAGGAAATTCAGGCCAATTTAGGGCAAATCATAAACGCCAAAATTGACTGGAATGTCATCGCTATTCCGGGTCTTTCTGAAGAAGCGAAGAAGAAACGGATTGAGGCATACCGCCAGTGGGGTGCTTATGGATGGACTGTTATTCCGCATGCTAATTTCAAATATTTCAACACTGCACCAACTTCAAGCAAGGAAGCAAACGAAAAGGCCCTAAGTTGCTTCAGAACAAAAAAGCAAATGGAAGAATTCTGGAAAGCGTTTGATTCCGTTGAAAAGATCAAAAGAAGCGATTTTGAGGAGGCGATTAAGGACTTCGATAATCGTTGCTACAAGTCATGTGCGATGATGTTGTATTCCCTAATCGATGGAAGACTTATTCGGTTGCAGGGCGGTCCCAAAACCGAAAAAGAGAATCTGGAATCAGCGAAAAAGACTAAAAGAAAGCCTGCTCGATATAGTGGGGCTGCTGCTGTCAATAGAATCAATAACAAGTATAATGAAGTTCATGAAGATGATATTAAAGCTTGGTTTTTCAGCAATTTGACGAGAGAAAATCTTTTTTGTGCATTGGCAGTGCTTTATGCTAACGGAAATGATTTCAAGGAGCAGCCTGCCGTTATGAATCGAAACTTTGTTGACCATGGAATGCTTCACCGAAAAGTTCGCAGAATGGACTGTATTCAGCTTTTTTTAGCGTATTATAATTTCCTCACATTTGAAAATCGACTAACCGCAGAAGACAGAAAAGAACTGAAAGGGATTGTGTGAGTATGGATAAAAACGCCATCAAGAAATATGCGGTCTGGGCGCGGAAAGAACTGATCTCCCGCGTGGCGCAGAAAGCCCAGCAGTACGGCATTACGGAAACGGAAATGGTGGACGCCGGTGCTGATAGCGTCAACGGCAAAGTGTTGTCTGCAGAAGAGATGCAGCAGCGCAGGGCACTGATCGCACAGATCAACGAAAAAGGCTACCAGCAGGTCATGGAAGAGGTGGCGTATACATGGTTCAACCGCTTTTCGGCACTGCGGTTCATGGAGGTCAACGGCTATCTGCCCAGCCATGTGCGCGTGTTTACGGATGAAAACAATGCGTTCAAGCCCCAGATTCTGGCCGAAGCCCTGCATCTGGAATTGGATAAACTGGATAAAGACAAGGTCTACGCCCTGAAAGAGACCGAGCAGACCGAAGAACTGTACAAATACCTGCTCATCGTGCAATGCAACGCGCTGAACAGCATTCTGCCCGGAATGTTCCAGACCATTGCGGACTACACGGAGCTGCTTCTGCCGGACAACCTGCTCCGGGAGGGCAGCGTCATTGAGCAGATGATCTCCCAGATCCCGGAGGACAACTGGCAGGATGCCGTCCAGATCATTGGCTGGCTGTATCAGTACTACAACAGTGAGAAAAAGGACGACGTGTTTGCCGCCCTCAAGAAAAATGTCAAGATCACCAAGGAGAATATCCCGGCGGCGACTCAGCTGTTTACTCCGGACTGGATCGTGCGGTACATGGTGGAAAACAGCCTTGGACGCCTGTGGGTGGAGGGTCACCCGGACGCAAAAGCACAGCTGCTGCCCACACCGGAGGAGCAAGCAGCTTATACTGCCGGGAACCGTGACCCGGAGGACACCAAGTGGCACTATTATCTGGAGGAAGCCCAGCAGGAGCCGCAGGTACAGGCCCAACTGTCCGAGATCAGCAAACAGTATGCCGACCTGACCCCGGAACAGATCAAGGTCATCGACCCTTGCTGCGGCAGCGGCCATATTCTGGCGTATCTGTTCGATGTACTGATGCAGATCTACGAGAACTACGGCTACACGTCCCGCGATGCCGTGACCAGCATTTTGCAGAACAACCTCTATGGTCTGGATATTGACGACCGCGCCGCCCAGCTGGCCTATTTTGCGGTGATGATGAAGGCCCGCCGGTACGACCGCCGCTTTTTCAGCCACACCACCCAGCCTCATGTGTATGCCATTGAGGAAAGCAACCGCATCGAAAAGCCGGATGTGGAGTATTTCTGCAACGGCAAGCTGGAACTGAAAGATGCTATGCACACTATCCTCACCCAGCTGTATGATGCCAAGGAGTATGGCTCCATCCTCACCATCACCCCGCAGGACTGGGATGCCCTCTATGCCCGGTTTGACGAGGTGGCAGACGTGTCCTCGTTCCATCGAGAGAGTATTCGCAAAAAATTACTCCCATTGGTGCGGGTGGCACAGACCTTGGCGCAGAAATACGATGTGGTCGTCACCAATCCGCCCTATATGGGCAGTTCCGGCATGGGCGCAAAGCTGGCGGAGTATGTGAAGAAGAATTATCCCGACAGCAAGAGCGATTTGTTTGCCGTTTTTATTGAAGTGTGCTCCCGTATGGCAAAACAGAATGGCTATCAGGCAATGATCACCCAGCACGCATGGATGTTCCTGTCCAGCTTTGAAAAGCTGCGGGAGAAGATGATGCTGACTGAAACCGTCAGCATGGCACATCTGGGCGCACGCGCATTTGAGGAAATCGGCGGCGAAGTGGTGCAGACGACTTCGTTTGTGCGTGTGCGGACGCATATTGATAATTATAAAGGTGTGTATTGCCGCCTGATTGAACCTACCACTCAGCAGGGCAAAGAGGATATGTTCCTTGCTGGAGAAAATCGCTACACCACACATCAGGATAACTTCGCAAAGATTCCGGGAGGATCAATAGCATATTGGGCAAGCAATCAAGCATTACAGTGGTTTGAAGGAGCGCAGATTGGCGATTGTGCACTGCTATGTCAGGGGCTGACAACTACTGATAATGAAAAATACGTTAGAGAGTGGTTTGAACCTAGTTTTACTCGAATTGGTTTCGGTTTAAGTCTTGAATCTGCACAAGAATCATCAAAGCGATGGTTTCCGTTCAATAAAGGCGGTGGATTTTGCAAATGGTATGGAAATAATGATTTAGTCGTGAATTACGAAAACAATGGTGTGGAAATCAAAGCCGATGTCCTTAGAAAATATCCGTATCTTAAAACACCAGATTTTGTTGTGAAAAACTCAAGAACTTACTTTAAGGAGGGGCTAACATGGTCAGCCCTAAGCAATACATTTTCCATTCGATGGTTTCCTCAAGGTGCTATTTGTGCAGATAAAGGCCAAGGACTATTTGATGATGAACAAAAATTGTATTATGATTGTGGTCTTTTGAACAGTAAAGTTTCTAAAATGTATTTACAACTGGTTTCACCAACACTTGACTTTAACTGCGGCTATGTAAGAAAAATACCGTATGTGTTTAATGATTCTTATAATTGCATGGTGTCAGAGACCGTTAAGCAAAGCATAGCGTTAAGTCGAAATGACTGGGATTCCTTTGAAACCTCTTGGGACTTTACCCGCCACCCTTTTATCAAAGCTATTACCAAGTACCCCCACCAGATGGACGTTGGAAACATCTACCTTGCTGAGTGCTATGACATCTGGGCTGGCGAATGTGAAGAACGCTTTGAGAAGCTGAAAGCCAACGAGGAAGAACTGAACCGCATTTTTATTGATATTTACGGCTTGCAGGATGAACTGACCCCGGAAGTAGAAGATAAGGATGTGACCGTGCGCAAAGCGGACCTTGGCCGGGATGTGCGCTCCTTTATCTCCTACGCTGTGGGCTGTATGTTTGGCCGCTACTCTCCTACCTATGATGGCCTTGCCTACGCAGGCGGTACATGGGATGATGGCAAATACAATACCTATAAGCCGGATGCAGACGGTATTATTCCCATCTGTGACGACGAATACTTTGAAGATGACATGATGGGTCGTTTTGTGGAGTTTGTGCGGGTGGTATACGGTGATGGCTCGCTGGAGGATAATCTGCGCTTTATTGCAAACGCACTGGGCGGCAAGGGGCAGCCGAAAGAGGTCATCCGCAACTACTTCCTGAACGATTTCTACGCCGACCACTGCAAGATTTACCAGAAGCGCCCCATCTACTGGCTGTTTGACAGCGGGAAGAAAAATGGCTTCAAGTGCCTGATTTACCTGCACCGCTACCAGCCGGACACCATTGCGCGCATCCGTACCGATTATGTCCACGAGCAACAGGCGCGCTACCGTACTGCCATCGAAGGTTTGGAAAAACAAGTGGCCGCTGCCACCAGCACCAGCGAGCGTGTCAAGCTGACTAAGCAACTGAACAAAGTGCAGGCACAGGACAATGAGTTGCACCAGTATGAGGAAAAAGTTCACGCGCTGGCGGATCAAATGATTAAGATTGATCTGGACGATGGTGTGAAGCATAACTATGAGCTCTTTAAGGACGTGCTGGCGAAGATTAAGTGATAAATAATAAACAAGAGGTGAAATTGGCGATGAAGCAGAAAGTATTAAAGGGTTTAAAAATAGTAACACGATGGCTTGCATGTGCGAAAAGCGCTTTGGTACTTGGTGTAATTGTGGCTTTGATTACATGGGGGATGCCATTGGCTACGCCCAAATTTGTTGCTAAAGTAAATAGACTTCTTTCTGCATTTGATGGAGACACGGACGTTGTTTCTTTGATGTTTTCGTCAGTTATCTCTTTTGTAGGAATATTTATATCAGCACTGCTGGTTTATATTCAAGTTTACATAAATAGATTTCCGTCAGAATTGGTTTTGAATCAGATAAAACCTCGATATGCCAATTTTGGTACAGCGATTGCCTTATATCTTTTTTTCTGCGTTGTTGAAATGGTAGTGAAAATGGGGCGATTCTCTGATGCTGTATTATCTGTTTGTGGAGTGGGTATATTTATTTGGCTCTTTTATTTTGCATATTCGCTACACTATAAAACATCTTTGACGGAGTGTACCCGTACATATGTTAAAGACATTTTAAATACAGAGAGTTTGCTGGAGGATTCTAACGCACTAAAAGCTAAATTAAGGATTCTTGAAAAAACGTATAATGAGTGTATTGCTAGAAATGAACTGTATGTGTGCCAAATCATTTGTGAGGAAAGCAATAAGGTTTTCCTTGAGTCAATGAAGGAAAGTCAAACGTCGATTATTAATGGTGATAGCAAATCAAAACAAATTTCCGAGGCAATGGATAATACATTTGAACATTCTATATCTCTTGCGAGAGATACTGAAATGACAGCAGATCGAAAAACACAGACCACTGCAGTTCGAAACGTGGTGTCTCAGCTTACAATGTGCATAAAACTGGGAATGATGGATCAGTACAAAAAATATACCAATATGTTGATGGACGAATTGTATTTTTTGTGCAAAAGCGAAAATGGAGAGTTACAGGATCGATATTACCATGCACTTATGGAAATTGTTAGAATAAGTGTAGAATCAAAAAACTCGCAAGAATATTTGAAATGTACTTTAACTTCAATGAAAAGCAATGCCAAATATTTTGGATACTTATCAAATTATGATATGTCGGATGGATATCTTTTTCTTCTAGGCTATTGTATTGAAAAAGATATGGGTGAAGAGTACATAAAGGATTTTGTGAATTTTCTTAAATCTGCAACAGTTGTAATGCCGGATTTTGAAAAGGGTAATCGATCAATAGAAATTGTTCGGAACACAATATTTATGGTATTAAGAAGAAATAGAAAAGCAGAGGTCGCTATTATTATTGATTCGATGGACTCAATAAAACGTTTTGCGGTGAAAAATGAAAAATGGACGATTTTTTCAATTCAAATTTTTGCAGAATTTGAGAATGAAAATTTTAAGGATTGTTTTGAAATTTCGTTTGAAAAGCATGTGAATTTGTTGACTTCAATCCAAGAGTCATACTCTGATAAGTTTCTTAGCACACTTCTTTATCCGGATTTCAAACGTTTCTTAAATGAAAGTGAAAACCGCATAGAAAGGGTTCGGATTCTCAAAGATTCGTTCATTCAACTGATGAGAGAAGCTTATAGATTAGATATGGCACGGATGAGTTATCGACTTTTTGGAAAATTGCAAGATTGTATTACAGATGAAAATATAACCGAAGCAACACGAGAAAGCTTGATGGAAATATATTTCATTGTAATAGAGCAAAGCTTAAAGTCTACTCATGAAGAACTTAATATCTTAATATTTTCTTGGATGCAGGAAGCGATTGAGGCGCTTGATCAGAAGAAACTGTTGTCTGAAAACCTTGGAGAAGAAATTATAAACATTATAATTGATAAAATTACGCAGACTGGTATGAATGAGGACGTGCGAGAATATTTATTGGAAATGATATCAGGGTGGTCTATTCAATTCGAAGAAGGTAATCCACAAAATTTTGTTTTGATAAATAAACAAATAAGAGTTCTTTTAATAAATGGCTTACACAGCGTTGGTCTTTTTTCGCTGGAAACATTAAACATTGCACTACTGAAAAATATTTCCAATGACTTGGGATGGATGTTAATTAATGCACTCCAACAAGACTACCCGGAGGTACAACTATTACTTGATAGTGTAATCGACCTTTACCGAAAATCTGTGATTTTTGGTGTGGCGTTTAATATTAGAATTTATTTGCTAACGTTATTCACGACAGTAGGTGCATTTTGCCAAACGGACAGTAAATATAATCCTACTGGAGATGCTGTGATTTCTTTTTTGAAGGAAATACCACATGATATGATTGATCTCGCTATCGATGTTAGAAAAAATGATTATGATGGATGGGATAACGATGAATTCGGAAATATAAAAAATGGAGTAGCAATACTAAAAGGCAAACTGGCAACCTAAAAACACAGGGGCATTTGTAGACAATAAAAAAGGATGATATGTTGTGGAAACAGATAAAATCGTATTAGACCTCAACCGTCGGTTTGCGGTACCGCTGCCGGAATTTTATGAGCGCCGGATCATCTTCTGGCACGATGAAGAAAAGGAGTATGCGGACAAGTTGGATGAGATCCGGCTTGAAAATGCTAAGCTGGTTGCACTGACCGGCAGCAATACCTTTGCGGTCAAAAAAATGCTGTCGGTGGATGACCTGACGAGCAACTATGTCGTCTACTGCCCCATTTCCTACGAGCGGCAGGAGGATGATTGGCTGTTGGATATTGAACTATACAGCGAAAGCTACCGGACGGATGCTGTTTCCAACTGGATGCAGGAACTGGATATCTTGGACAATCCCTCTATGCGCAAGCTGGTGAAGCACTACCGGAAGTTTTTTGGTGCACAGGCTCGTCGTGCCAAAATCATGGCACAGGATAAGATACCTGCCACTCCGGCACAGTTGCACATGGCAGTGATGGCGGCACTCTGCGGTATAAAAAAAGCACAGCCCAATGAAATTTTGCTGAACGTGCTTCGTGGTGGGTTGGATAAAGCGCAGAATCCAATCTATCAGAGTTTTGTGGATTATAGTGCAGAAGAAGCTTTCTGGGCAATGGTTCGGCAGGGCTGTGGCTATGCAGAGGAAGAGCCGGATCTTGGGCAGCTGGCAATTCATCTTCTGTTGACAGCTTCTACGCGCACACTGCGCCCGGAATTTCTGGCAGGGCTTGAGAAGTTCCTTTCCATTCCGCATCAGGCGTACTGCTACGAGCTGGTGTCGGAGTGGCTGCACAGTGATGATCTGCAGCAGCTTTATGACGTGGCCCGCTATGTGGAAGATGAAGCACATCTGCCGCAGAGGCTGGAAAAACTGACGGTTGATAATCTGGCGACAACGGAGTGTTTCCCGTGCATCAACGAGATCATCCTGAGCAAGCTGATGACGGAGATCAGTGACCATATCATTGATGTGGATGTGATCACAAAGACGGTGGAAAAACGCCGCACCTGTGTCTGGTACGAGTACTTCCGCAATTTCTACGAGGGTCTGTTGCAAGTAGCCAACATGCAGGAGTTCTTCAAAGAGCACTCCGCAGGGTTCCATACCCCGGATGCAAAGCAGGTCTGGAAAGAATATGCGGAGGACTATTACAGGATGGACACCTATTATCGACTGTTCCATCTGAGCTTCCAGAGAAGTCTGGAAACCTCCAATATCAAACTGGACGACCTGTTCAAGCATGTTGTAGATAAGGTAGAGGGGCTGTACTCCTACTGGTTTCTGGGAGGCCTCGGCAAAAACTGGTCGGATGTATGTGCTGATGAGATGGCAGAGCATGGCCGCGTATTGGAAATTCCGCAGCAGTCGGATTTCTACAATGAGTACATCCGTCCGGCAGATAGCCGCGTGTTCGTGATCATCTCGGATGCTATGCGCTACGAGGTGGCGGCATCACTGGCAGATGAACTGCGCAGAGAAACGCAGAGCAATGTGAAACTCGGCAGTATGCAGGGCATCTTCCCGTCTATCACGAAATTTGGCATGGCGGCACTGCTCCCACATAAGGCGTTGACGGCTGAACTGAAAAATGAGGTACTGAATGTTCTGGCCGATGGGCAGTCTACCGCAAGCACGAACCGGGATAAGGTCCTGAAAGGTGTAAATCCGGCCAGCGTGGCGTTGCAGTATAAGAACATCATCGGGATGAAACGTGCAGAGCGTGCGGCACTGGTCAAGGGGATGGATGTAGTCTATATCTACCATGATACCATTGACGAAGCAAGCCATACTTCGGACACCTCTGTGTTCCCGGCATGCGACAGGGCTATCAGTGAACTGAAGAATATGGTGCGCATTATCGTCAATGACTTCGGCGGGGCGAACATTCTGATTACGGCAGATCATGGCTTCCTGTACACTTACAGTCCGCTGACCGAGGATGACAAAGTGGATAAAACCAGCTTCCATGATATGGAAGTGGAATATGGCAGACGCTATGCAATCATGCAGAAGGAGGCGAATCCGCAGTATTTGCTTCCTGTAAAATTCCTGGACGGAAAAACGGAATACACTGGATTTGCTCCACGGGAAGGTATTCGCATCAAGATGAATGGTGGCGGGCTGAATTTTGTGCATGGCGGTATCAGCCTGCAGGAAATGACGGTTCCGGTGATCGAATATCATTATCTGCGCAACGGCTCTATGGAATATCGGCGCAATAAGCAGAAGTATGATACGCTCCCCGTAACAGTGAGTTTGCTTTCTTCCAGTCGGAAGATCAGCAATATGATCTTTTCACTGGATTTCTACCAGAAAGATGCGGTAAGTGCAAACCGTGAGGCTGCTACTTATCTGGTGTGGTTTACGGATGAATACGGAAAGCCTGTCAGCGATACCCAGAAGATTATTGCGGACAAAACCAGTGAGAACGGCGCAGATCGTACGTTCCATTGCAACTTCAACCTCAAATCGATGAAGTTCAGCAATACAGCAACCTATTATCTGGTGATTGCGGATGAGCAGGGTCAGCAGATGCAGCAGCGGGAACAGTTCCAGATTGATATTGCATTTGCGATTGATGAGTTCGATTTTTTTAATTGATGGGAGCAGGAGAACTATAAATGGAGCCGAATGCGGAAAACAGCTGCCGCCGAGACGAAATCAAGGAAAAGTTACGGCAGAACTTTGACGGAAAGATCGTTCGCAAGGACCTGACCAAAAAGATCAAGGAAGGTGCGAACGTTCCGGTTTATGTGCTAGAGTTTTTATTAGGCCAGTACTGCAGTTCAGATGACGAAGCCATTATTGAGAAAGGCGTACAAAATGTAAAACGGATTCTGGCGGACAATTTTGTTCGTCCGGATGAGGCACAGAAAATTCTGTCACAGCTGCGAAAAAAGGGAAGCCATACTGTTATTGATATGATCACGGTCAATCTTGACATTAAGAAGAACTGCTTCTTTGCCAGTTTCTCTAATTTGGGATTGGACAAGGTGCCCATTGCGGATGAATATCCGGAAAAATATGATCGGCTGCTCTGCGGAGGCATCTGGTGCATTGTACAGCTGGATTATGAAGTAGAGGGTGACAATAATTTTGGCCTTGTTGATCTGGGCGGTGAACCGTTGCAGTCCAGCCAGAAAAAGCAGAAGAACCTTACTCCAATCAGTATCCGTAAACTAACACCGATCCAGATGCCGCATATCGATATCGACGAATTAAAGCGTGGCCATAAAGCTTTTACAAAGGATGAGTGGCTGGATATCCTTCTGCGTTCTATCGGCATGGAACCGGACGAATTCACGGAAAGAGAAAAATGGCTCCTGCTCACACGAATGATTCCACTGGTGGAGAACAATTTCAACCTCTGTGAACTTGGTCCCCGCAGTACGGGAAAATCGCATCTTTATAAAGAAATCTCGCCCAACAGCATTTTGATTTCTGGTGGACAGACGACCGTTGCAAACCTGTTCTACAATATGGGGCGCAAATCGGTTGGCTTGGTTGGTCTTTGGGACTGTGTGGCTTTTGATGAGGTTGCCGGAATCAAGTTCAAGGATAAAGACGGCATCCAGATCATGAAGGACTATATGGCATCCGGGTCCTTTGCCCGTGGTAAAGAGGAAAAGGCAGCCTCGGCCTCGATGGTCTTTGTAGGAAATATCAACCAGAGCGTGGATGTGCTACTGAAAACCTCCAGCTTGTTTGACCCATTCCCGCCCGAAATGGGAACGGACACTGCATTTCTGGATCGTATCCATTGCTATTTGCCCGGCTGGGAGATCCCGAAATTTCGACCCGAACATTTTACGAATGACTATGGTTTCATCAGCGATTATCTGGCTGAGTTTATCCGGGAACTGCGGAAAGAACAGTATGGTGATGCGCTGGATCATTATTTCCGATTGGGCAAAAATTTGAATCAGCGTGATACCATTGCTGTACGGCGTATGGTGGATGGTTATCTGAAACTGATGTACCCAGATGGAGTGTTTGATAAATCTGAACTGGAAGAAGTTCTGCAGATTTCATTGGAGATGCGTCGCCGCGTAAAAGAACAGTTGAAAAAGCTGGGCGGGATGGAATTCTACGATGTGAATTTCTCCTATATCGACTTGGAAGACATGTCGGAGCATTATGTGTCGGTTCCTGAACAGGGCGGTGGCAAGTTGATTCCAGACGGTATGTGCAATCCAGGACAGGTCTACACAGTATCTCGCGGAAAAAGTGGCATGATTGGTGTATTCCGTTTGGAAAGTCAGATGTTGCCTGGTAGCGGAAAGTTTGAGCGCACAGGTCTTGGCAGTGACCGTGACTGCAAAGAGTCAACGAATACGGCGTTCAATTTCCTAAAAGCAAATGGAAAACGCATCAGCGGAGGCATCAGCACTGCATCTAAAGACTACATCATCAATTATCAGGATCTGCAAGGTATTGGCATGACAGGAAAATTAGCATTGCCTACGCTGATTGCGCTGTGCAGTATTGCGCTTGGACGGCCAACAGTCAGTACCCTTGCTGTTCTGGGTGAAATTAGTATCAGTGGTACAATTCTAAAGGTAGACGAGCTTGCAAACAGCTTGCAGGTATGTCTTGACAGCGGAGCGAAGAAAGTTCTGCTGCCGATTACAAGCGCTGCAGATTTTGGAACTGTACCTCCCGAATTAGTGGGAAGTTTTAATTTAATCTTTTATAGTAGCGCAGAGGATGCAGTGTTCAAAGCATTGGGTGTTGAATAAAGGGGAAAGTTTATATGGCACAATTTGGTGTTTATGGGATACTCGTCTAAAAGATTATACTGTAATATTTTTAAGATGGATTCCTTGCTAACATGGTCGACATGAAATACAAATTAATGTTTTGATGTAAAAATGAGGAGGTATCTATGGAAGATAGCGTCCCAAAGTATGATTTGTTTCAAAAAGCATATAAAAAATTGAAATCAACTGCGTATTATGACAAGACAAACCTCCATTTGAGAGATCGGATTGCGGAAGCGGAAAACACTCTCAATATAACGATAGAGGAACGCTTGAAGGATTTGCACCAAGCGTTTGTAGCGTCAGATAGCACGAAGTGGGAAAGGAAAAAAGAAGATATTTTGAAAAGCATTTCCTGTCGTCTGCTTCCGAAAAAGATTATGGATACAAAGGAAGAAAAGAATTGTTCGGACGGAACAAAAGGCGTTTTGATTAGTGGAGTGCCAGCAAAACAAGTCAAAGTTGATGAGATACAATATTTCATTGACATGAAGATTGAGGGAATGATTCTTGGCGTTCTATGGATTATGATGATAGGATGGCAGTTAGATAAATCCTATACCAATTGCTATGGAAATCGTATACGAAAGACGCTATATAATGAATTTTCTAAAGAACCGACCTTTTCCCCAGCGCTGTTTGAGCCGTATTTTCAGAATTATGAGAGTTGGCGAGATCAGGCATTAACTTTGGCACAGAAGTGTATGCAACAAGATGATGTTCTGATTTTTACGCTAGACTTTAAGCGTTACTACTACTCCGTGGATGTATCAGAGAAATTCATGAAGGAGATTCTTACTAGGGTAAAAGGAAAATCTGGCTACAATGAAGAATATCTGAGTAGGATAAATGACTTTGTGTACTGTGTGATCAAAAGATATTCACAAATCTACAGAGAGCATAGCGGAGAAGAGCGGATTCGCCGTATATTACCAATTGGGTTTCTGCCATCGGGGGTTTTAGCAAACGAGTGTCTGAAAAAATTTGATACAGCAATTTTGGACGGATGGAATCCACTTTACTATGGACGGTATGTAGATGATATATTGCTTGTGGAAAAGGTGGAAAAGGGAAGCCGAATCGCTCAAAAAGCGCAGGATGGTAAACTGGAATTCTATGAGGCCTTTGAATATTATACGGTAAATAATTCACGCTGGACGGGTAAAGAAAACCGGAATGCGAGGGCTGTTTTCAAAAAAGAAGAAGACGAATGTGGAACTTACTGTATTTTGCCAGAGTTTACAAAACCATTGGGAAGCGCCACGAAAATCCAATTACAGGCAAGCAAAATTAAGTTGTTCTACTTTCAGCGTGGACAATCGGATGCATTGATCACTTGTTTTAAGAATAGCATTGAAAAAAACAAATCGGAATTTCGCTGGATGCCGGAAGATGACGCTGTGTTTCAGGAGGACGATTATTCGGAGGTTTTTGAACTAAGCCACCATGGAGTGAATAAACTTCGTGAAGTGGACGATATAGCTGTTGATAAATACGCACTTTCGAAATATCTGGGGAAGTTACAAAGGATAAATGGACTGATTTCGGAGAAGACGAAAGGAGAAGAGTATAATTTTGTCCGTGACATCCATAAAATATTTACGCCAAAAACAATAATTGAAAATTATACACTCTGGGAACGAGTAATTGCGATCTTATTTGTAAAAAAATCCTATAAGGCACTACTTAGGTTTATTGCCCTTGTCATAGACACGCTTGATAAAACAAGTTATGCCATAGAAGGAGTGGATGGTGATACCGGATTTGTAACAAATGCATTGCGAGAGGCACTGCAAGAACATCTCATTTCCAGCATAGCTCGTCCGATGGCACTTCATGATGGGGAGACTTTTGAGGAATGGAAGTTAGAAGATGCGCAGAGCCTGCTCAGCGAACAGATGAAAGAACTTTTGACAAAAGCACAGAATCGTTCGAAAGGTTATTTTAAAGCTAAAATGCTGGATAAAAATCTGTGTGTTATCTGGCCAGAACTAGTGAGTTGTGGTGGTGAGAATCCGCAGAAAAAGGATCTGACCAATGAAGATAATGTAGTGGAGCTTCTGAAAAAAGAAACCTGCACAGAAACTTTTCAAGAAAAAATGAACAAGATTATAAATCAGAGATACATCTATTACCCCTACCTTATCAAACCGGCAGATCTGATGCTCGCAAGATTGATGTATGATCTTGTTCGTAAAAAAGATCTAGAAGATTTGAATAAAATCGAGGAAATTTTCAAACAATGCTGGCAGTTGAACTATAGCCCACTTCCATTTGAAGGTTGGACAAATAATAGATTTATAGAAGAAAATATAAAAACTGGTGAACTCAATAAGCAGCCCGTTTTTCAAATCGGAAAGCCGAGCTTTTCAAAGATTAGGGTAGCCGTTGCCAATATCCAAATGGACATTTCAAACTTTGACCAGGCTGTTATGCGTAAACCGAACAGAAGCTACCGAAGATATCAGCAGATAGCAGAACTGGTGAATACTGCTGTTCGGGAAAAAGCAGATATGTTGGTAATGCCGGAAGCGTGTACTCCAAAAGAATGGCTGCCAACGCTGGCTAGAACTTGCGAAAAAAATCATTTGGCAGTTGTAACAGGGGTAGAGCATATTATTGAGGATAACTGTGTTTATAATCTGACAGCAGTGATTCTTCCGTATGAAGAAAAGTGGACAGGTCAGTGGCACTCTGTGATTCTGTACCATTCAAAGAATCATTTTGCACCTGAAGAAAAAAGGATGATTGAAAGCTTACATCTAAGAGCTATGGAAGGAATAGAAAGTTCTGAAGCTAAATGTGATGCAAAGTATGAGTTGTATAGCTGGAACGGATTTTGGTTTACAGTGTACTGCTGCTTTGAGCTTACATCCATTCGAGATCGTTCGATTTTTCAATCCTATATTGATGCGTTGATCGCAGTCGAGTGGAATCAGGATGTGAACTATTATAGCAATATAATTGAATCACTAAGTAGAGATATTCACTGCTACTGCATCCAGACGAATACCTCCAAGTATGGAGACAGCCGAATCACAAAACCGTCTAAAACCGAAAATAAGGACATCCTGAGAATAAAAGGAGGAAGTAATGCAACAGCACATGTTGGAACTATTGATTTGGAACAGCTTCGGGAATTCCAAATGAAAGCATACAGTGGTCAAAAAGAAGATAAAACTTTCAAACCGACTCCGCCAGACTTTGACTATAAAGGAGCATATGAGCGTCGGAAAGGAACGATGTTTGAATGCTTTTGTGCGAAGAAAAAAGCAGATTAAATTTGCTGTTTGTAGCAGATCTGTAGCAAATCACTCGAATTTTACGAATTATCGCCGTAAAAATCAAAAAGTCATCATGCATCACACGCAGGGGGTCTGGGGTTCGGGTGCCTTTTTGCTCCCGGGATGCTTGCGTTTGCGCAACAGCCCGGGAAACAGGCAAAGACGGGAAAACCGCGCAGATCACGCCCAATAAACAAAGAAATGGCTGCTGCACCGGGAAGAAACCCTGTGCAGCAGCCATTTTTATTATGGTATAAGATCAGTCCTTCTTCTCGGCGGTGCGGGCAAAGAAGTTGGCGAGGACGGCGCCGGAAATGTTATGCCACACCGAGAACACAGCGCCGGGGATGGTTGCCAGCGGATACTGTGCAAAGTGGGCAGCGGCCAGAGAGGTGGCCAGACCGGAGTTCTGCATACCGACCTCGATGGAGATCGCGCGGCACTTGGTGGAATCCAGCTTCAGCAGCTTGCCCACACCGAAGCCGGTGAGGTAGCCCAGCAGGTTGTGCAGGATGACTACGGCAAGGATCAGCAGGCCGCTGGTCATGATCTTGGCGGAGTTTGCAGAAACAACGGCGCAGATGATGAGCACGATGGCGGTGGTGGAGACCAGCGGCAGCACGCGGACGGCGTTCTGGGTGAAGGTATGGAAGAAGTGGTTGACCACAAAGCCCAGTGCGATGGGCACCAGCACTACTTTGACGATGGACAGGAACATATTTACAGGGTTCACATCCACGCGCTGGCCGGCATACAGCAGGGTGAGCAGGGGAGTCAGGATGGGGGCCAGCACGGTGGAAACGGCAGTCATACCAACGGACAGTGCAACGTCGCCCTTGGACAGATAGGTCATCACGTTAGAGGAGGTGCCGCCGGGGCAGGTACCCACAAGGATGACGCCGATAGCCAGCTCGGTGGGCAGGTGGAACAGCTGCGTCAGCGCCCATGCAAGGAAGGGCATCAGAGTGAACTGCGCAATGCAGCCGATGATCACGTCTTTCGGGCGGCTGAACACCACCTTGAAGTCCTCCGGCTTCAGGGTAAGACCCATGCCGAACATGACGATGCCCAGCAGGGTGTTGACCCATGCGGTCTTTACTACACTGAAGGTGCCGGGGAACAGCAGAGACAGTGCCGCCACCACAATGACGATGGCGGCCATGTACTTGCCCACAAAGTCGCTTACTTTTTCCAATGTTTTCATGATAAACTCTCCTTTTTCCTGAACACTTATTTTTGCGGATGTAAAGGCAATGAAACATCCGGGAAATGGCTTTCCCGCAAACAAAAACGCCTTTGCCCCTTACGGTTCGTAAGAGACAAAGGCGTATAAACTCCTCTGCGGTACCACTCTTATTGCCGGTGCAAAGCCCGGCCCCTCAGTGCGCATCCAACAATGCGCGGCCCGTGATAACGGGGGCCTGCCGTTCCCGCTTACTGGGGCGGATCCACCGCCCATTCAGCCGGAAAGCTCGGAGAGGATCTTCCCACGGACGCCCTGCACTGCCTTGCACCAGTCGGCAGCTCTCTGCAGCATTCTTTCCGGGTACTCTTTCTCGTCATAGCCGAATATTTCACTGCCACGGAGTATACTCTCCTCAGGGGCTGAAGTCAAGGGATATGACCCGTCTGCTTTTTCATCTGGTTCATATCATGAATGAAAGCGGCTCATGTGATGACTGCCTCGGCCAGCTTTGCCGGGTGTGGATCCTTTATGAAAAAGGTGAAGTGACCGCTGGCCACTTCACCTTTTTGTGTCTCGTGTATTTTTACTGTTACAGGATGCGCACCCGGATGACGGCGGGGATGCTGCTCAGCTTCTCGCTCAGGCGGGCATCCACGGCACCGGTGGCGTCCAGCATGGTGTAGGCCATGTTCTTTTTGCTCTTGTTCACCATGTTTTCAATGTTCAGGCCGGCTTCGGTGGTCAGGGCAGTGATCTGGCTGATCATGCCCGGCTCGTTTTTGTGGATGATGCAGATGCGCTTGCCGCCGGCGCGGGGCTGATGCACCTCCGGCAGGTTGACCGAGTGGGTAATGTTGCCGTTGCGCAGGTAATCGCTCAGCTCCTGCGCCGCCATGACGGCGCAGTTGTCCTCGGCTTCCGGGGTGGAAGCGCCAAGGTGCGGAGTGCACACGATGCCGGGACGGCCCAGAATGTCTTCGGAGGGGAAGTCGGTCATGTAGCCGGACACCTTGCCGCTGTCCATGGCCTCCAGCAGGGCGGCGGTGTTCACCAGCTCGCCGCGGGCGTAGTTCAGGATCTTGACACCATCCTTGCACAAAGCAAGGGTCTGGGCGTTGATGGTGTCCTTGGTGGTGGGCAGGTAGGGCACATGGATGGTGATGTAGTCGCACAGGGGCAGCATATCGTTCAGGTTTACGCAGTGGTGTACCTGACTGCTCAGGTTCCATGCTGCTTCAATGGAGATGTAGGGGTCGTAGCCGTAGACTTCCATGCCCAGCTCGATGGCGCAGTTTGCCACCCGGGAGCCGATGGCACCCAGACCGATGACGCCAAGGGTCTTGCCCTTGATCTCGTTGCCCACGAACTGCTTTTTGCCCTTTTCCACGCTCTTGGCCATGGCCGGGTCACCGGCCAGACCCTGACACCACTGGGCGGCGGCGGCCACGTTGCGGCTGCCTGCAATGAGCATGCCGATGACCAGCTCCGCCACGGCATTGGCGTTGGCACCCGGGGTGTTGAACACCACGATGCCCTGCTCGCTGCAGCGATCCAGCGGAATGTTGTTCACACCCGCACCGGCGCGGGCGATAGCAAGCAGATTGTCGTTGAAGGTGGTGTTCAAAAGATCGGCGCTGCGCACCAGAATACCGTCCGGGGCGTCGGCATCCACCGTGACATCGAACTGGTTCTTGGGCAGCTTTGCCAGCCCCACCGGGCTGATGGCGTTGAGCGTTTTGATGGTGTACATATCTGAAACCCCTCTTTATGCATTCTCTTTGCGGAACTTCTCCATGAAGTCCACCAGCTTGTCCACGCCCTCGGCAGGCATGGCGTTATAGATGGAAGCGCGCATACCGCCTACCAGACGGTGCCCCTTCAGGTTCACAAAGCCCGCCTCGGCGGCTTCGGCGCAGAACTTTTTGTCCATGTCCGGGTTGGGGCTGGTGAAGGTGACGTTCATGGTGCTGCGGTAGCGGTGCTCCACAGGGTTCGTGAAGAACTCCTGCCCGTCCAGATAATCGTACAGCACCTTGGCCTTGGCTTCGTTGATCTTTTGCATATTGGCCAGACCGCCGATGTCGTTTTCCAGATACTTGAGCACCAGACCGGTCATGTAGATGCACCAGCACGGCGGGGTGTTGTACATGCTGTCCTTCGCCAGCAGGGTGGTGTAGTTCATCATGGTGGGCACGTTATCTGCGGCGTGACCCAGCAGGTCATCCCGGATGATGGCAATGGCCATACCGGCGGGGGCTACGTTCTTCTGCACGCCAAAGTAGATGCAGCCGTACTTGCTGACGTCCACGGGCTTGGAAAGGATCATGGAGCTCATATCTGCCACCAGCGGCACGCCCTCCACCTGCGGCAGCTCCACATACTGGGTGCCGAAGATGGTGTTGTTCTGGCAGATGTGGATGTAGCTGGCGTCCTTGTCGTAGTCGATAGCGTTTACATCCGGGATATAAGTGAAGTTTTTGTCCTTGCTGGACGCCACGATCTTGGCTTCACCAAACTTGGCGGCCTCCTTGGCAGCCAGACCCGAGAAGTTGCCGGACACGATGTAGTCTGCCTTGCCGGTGGTCATAAAGTTCAGCGGCACCATGGCGAACTGCTGGGTAGCACCGCCCTGAAAGAAGCCCACCTTGTAGTTGTCGGGAATGTTCATCACCCGGCGCAGGGAAGCCTCGGTGTCCTTGATGATGGCATCGAACCACTTGCTGCGGTGGCTCATCTCCATGACGCTCTGACCGCTGTCGCCGTATTCCAGCAGCTCGGCCTGTGCCTGCCGCAGCACCTTTTCGGGCAGCATGCTGGGGCCTGCGCTGAAGTTATATACTCGTGCCATAATGAACCTCTCCTTTTCCTGTGATACACCTATTACGCAGCACCGCCGTTTTTGCGGTGCGTCTGTTACTTTCCGTAGCCGTAGTATACCGGTTTTCCCATGCTGAAAACAAGAGCATCTTTGCACAAAGATATGGCCCCTGCACCCCGCCTGAGGGCACAAAGCATACAAATGTACGCCGTGCGGAGACAAAATATAAGACAAATGTAAAAGATATGTGCTATCCCTTGGTTTCATGCGGATTTTCCACTCTTGCGCCTTTGGCAGAAATGCGGTATACTGGAAATACTAAGACAAATGTAAAAGAAAAACGAAGCCCAAACTGTGAAAGTGCGTTTGGAGCGGCCCGCAGGCCGCGACAAACGCGAAATAAAATAGTCATTCCGCTGAAAATGGTCAGAGCGAAGCGGAGACCATTCTAAATCGCCCCACCGCAAAAAACGGTGACTAAGGGGAATTGAATCATTCAAGGAGGTACAACAGATGTACGGCTTACCAGATACCCTGCGGCCGCTTTCGGCGGCGGAAGAACAGGTGATGTTTGCGGTGTGGGCGTGCCCGGGCGCGGCGGCGCGGCGGGACATCAGCCAGAAGCTCAAGGCCACCGGCTGGGCAGCAGCCACGGTGCTGAATTTTCTCTACCGGTTGGAGGAAAAAGGCTGGGTCAGGTCGGCAAAACAGGGCAACTGCAACGTGTATGTGCCGCTGGTCACCCGGCGGGCTTACGGCGTGTACTGTATGCGGCAGCGGCTGGATACCCTGTTTGACGGCGACCTTGCCGCCGCCGTCCATGCGCTGGTAAGCGAGAGCGGCTGCTCCCAGAGCGCCTTGGAGCATGCCATCCAGGTGCTGGAAGAGAAGCATCAGGAGACCGAGGAGTACGATTTGTACGACCCCTACGGCTGAATTGTTTCATATTTTTTTACAAAATGTTGGTTGACAACGAAATATCCGTTCTGTAATATAAAAGCTATTAAAAAATGAGAAACTGATATGGACGAACAGGAAAGGAGCAGCCAGACACATGGATCATTTGCAGAATGTATTAAGCTACTTCGACCAGCAGCAGCCCCTTTGCGCAGAGCACGACCGCATCCCCAAGGACCTCTATCGGGAGTTCGGGGTCAAGGCCGGTTTGCGCGACGAGACCGGCAAGGGCGTGCTGGCAGGTCTGACCAACATCTCGGACATCCGGGCGTTCCAGTATGTGGACGGGGTCAAGCACCCGGCAGACGGTCAGCTGCTGTACCGCGGCTATGACGTAAAAGACCTCATCAACGGCAGCCGCGGCAGCCGCTTTGCCTTTGAGGAGGCGGGATATCTGCTGCTGTTTGGTCAGCTGCCCACCCCGGAGCAGCTGGAGCAGTTCTGTGCGGTGCTGGGCGAGTGCCGCACCATGCCCACCAACTTTACCCGCGATGTCATTATGAAGGCACCCAGCCACGATATCATGAACAGCATGGCGCGCAGCGTGCTGACGCTGGCTTCCTACGACCCCAAGGCGGCAGATTTGGACACCGCCAACGTGCTGCGCCAGAGCATCCAGCTGGCGGGCATCTTCCCCATGCTGGCGGTATACAGCTACCACGCCTATAATCACTACGAAAAAGACGCCAGTATGTATATCCACCGCCCGGACCCCAGCCTTTCCACCGCAGAGAATTTTTTGCGGATGCTGCGCCCAGATATGCAGTACACCCCGCTGGAAGCCCGCGTACTGGACGTGGCACTGCTGCTGCACGCCGAGCACGGCGGCGGCAACAACTCCACCTTTACCACCCGCGTGGTCACCTCCTCCGGCACCGACACCTACTCGGCCATGGCGGCGGCGCTGTGCTCCCTCAAGGGCCCGCGCCACGGCGGTGCAAACCTGATGGTCATGCACATGATGCAGAACATCCGGGACAACCTCCACGACATCGAGGACGACGAGGAGCTGGAAGCCTACCTGAAAAAGCTGCTCCATGGCGAGGCCTTTGACCGCAAGGGTCTGATCTATGGTATGGGGCACGCCGTCTACTCCCTGAGCGACCCGCGCGAGGTGGTGTTCAAGGGCTATGTGGAGCAGCTGGCCCACGAAAAGGGACGGGATAAGGATCTTTCCCTCTATACCCGTATCGAGCGCATGGCACCCCAGCTTATCGCGCAGGAGCGCAAGATCTTTAAGGGCGTCAGCCCCAATGTGGACTTTTACAGCGGCTTTGTGTACGAAATGCTGGGCATCCCCATGGAGCTGTACACCCCGCTGTTTGCCGTGGCGCGCGTCATGGGCTGGAGCGCCCACCGCATCGAGGAGCTGCTCAGCGCCAACAAGATCATCCGCCCGGCCTACAAGAGCCTTGGCGGCACCCACGATTATATCCCGCGCAGCCAGCGGGCATAAAGGGAGGGCATCAGCATGGAAGAAATGCAGCAGCATCAGGGGGAATGGTTCTTCCTCCACGAGCTCAACGTGGATAAGGTGTTCAGCACCATCCAGCGGGCAGATTATCTCATCCTGTATTATATCAAGGTAGCGCAGGAGGCACATCCCGGCGAAAAGCTCTATCTTGCCGACCTTGCTGCCGCCATGGGGCTGCGGGTGACCGAGCTTTCCAAGGGCATCGAGAAGCTGCAGGACAGCGGCTTTGTGACGTGGAAAACCGACCGTGAGGCCGGGCGCACCTATGTGGAGCTTTCCAGCAAGGCGGTGGAACTGATGGCGGAGGAGCAGGCGCTTTTGCAGCGCTGCTACCGCCGGATGCGCGCCGAGCTTGGAGACGAAGAGCTGCGCCGCGCCGCTGCCACCATGCAGCGCGCCACTGCCATCCTGAAAGAAGAGCGGGAGAAGGAGTTCCCGGCTGCGCAGTAACAGCTTTTAGAAAACGATTGGGAATGCGCGCCGCGTTGCTCTGCGCATAAATAGCGGAAAATAGATTTTTAATTTGGGGTTCTGAAAAGCCTGCGGGCTTTTCAGAACCCCTTTTTCACGGGGAGGAGTTTGGGAACGAACTCCCTCAGGCATCCTCAAGGGGCTGCCCGGTGTAAAAAGAAACACCGGAGCATCCGCAGACACTCCGGTATTTTGAAAGCAAAGCTTTATTTGATGCAGCTTGCGCAGGGGGTATAGCCTGCGGCAATGGCTTCGTCATAGCTGGAAAAGAGGACTTGGTTCTTTTCCGCAGGCAGGTTGGGACAGGTGGGCAGGTGGAACTTTTTGCTGTTCACGTTGCCGATGTAAGCCTGCTGCGCAGTGCTGGAGGACGACGGGTCGGTGGGGTTCAGTTGGCTGTCCGGCACAAAGTGCTCGGTGCCCACGGTGAAGTTCTGGCCGTCGCTGCCAATGGTGATGGTGCCCTGCAGGTCGGTGCGGTAGACGTCCACCTTTGCGTCCCGCAGGATGCTTAACGTTTCCTCGTGGGGGTGTCCGTACTTGTTGCCCGTGCCGCAGGAGATGACGCCCATTTCCGGCAGCACAACGTTCAGAAACAGGTAGCCGGTGCTGGTGCTGGAGCCGTGGTGCCCTACCTGTAAAACATCGGCCTTCAGGTTGGCACCGCTGTTCACAAGGTCGGTCTCGGCGGTCTTTTCCATGTCACCGGTCAGCAGGAAGCTGGTGCTGCCGTAGTCGATACGCAGCACCAGCGAGGTGTTGTTGGTCTCGCTGTACCCGGTCACCGGGCCTAGCAGGGTAACAGTGGCGCTGCCCAGCGGCCAGACCGTGCCCACGGAAGGCACTTCCAGCTGTAAGCCCTGCTGCTGGGTGTATTTGACAAAATCATTGAAGCATTTGGTGCTGCTCTCGGTCACCGGGCTGTAAGCGTGCCCCGCCGGGAACTTTGCCATTACGGCGGCAAGCCCGCCCACATGGTCCTCGTGAGCATGGGAGCAGAACACATATTGCAGCTGCTCCACCCCCTGCTTTTGCAGGTAGGAGACCACCAGACTGCCGTCGTCCACGTTGCCGCCATCGTAGAGCATGAACTGTCCGTCACACTCCACCAGTACGCTCAGCGCCTGCCCTACATCAATAAAGTGCATTTCAAAGGGCTGGCTTGACCCGGTGGAGGGCTTGACGGTGTGTCCGCCGCTGTCGGGCAGGCTGTCACAGGCGGTAAGCCCCAGCACCAGCACAGCGGCCAGCGCCAGCGCAGCCAGCCGCAGGAACAGGCGGCGGGGGAACAGAGTTACTTTTTCTTCTTTCCGGTTTTCCACGTTGCGTTCTCTTTCTGTTGATTATTCTTGGGTTTATGGCCGGGCGCAGAGTTGGGCGCAAAGCGCGCGCCCGGGCTGGGCTGACGGCCTGCCGGGGCGGTAGTGCGGGCATTTTTGCCGGTACCGCGTCCCTTCTGGTTGGGATGTACGGTATAAGTGCCGTCGTTGTGGATGGTCACCTCGGCGCTCTCTGCCCGGCGGGCGGTGCGCTGCACGGCGCGGCGGCCGACGGCGGGCACCAGCAGGGGGATCAGGTCCTCCCGGTGGGTCAGCTGCAAGGCTTTGACCACCTTTTCCGCGTTGCGGGGCTCGTAGTATTGCAGCAGCGCACGCTGCAATGCCTTGCCCTCGGGGGTCTTTTCCACAAATACCGGCTTGAGGGTGTAGGGGTCAAGGCCGGTATAGAACATACAGGTGCTCACGGTGCCGGGGGTGGGGTAGAAGTCCTGCACCTGCTCCGGGCGCATGTGGTTCTTATAAAGGTACTCGGCCAGATAGACCGCGTCCTTCAGGGTGCTGCCCGGGTGGCTGGACATGAGGTAGGGCACCAGATACTGCTTTTTGCCCGCCTTCTTGCTCAGCTCGTAGAATTTATCCTTGAACTTGTTGAAGGTCTCGATGGGCGGCTTGCCCATGTAGGCAAGGGTGTTGGGGGCGCAGTGCTCCGGGGCGACCTTCAACTGGCCGGACACATGGTACTCCACCAGCTCTTTAAAGAAGGTATCGTCCGGGTCCGCCATCAGGTAGTCGAACCGGATGCCGCTGCGGATGAACACCTTTTTCACGCCCGGCAGCTCCCGCACCCGGCGCAGAATTTTAAGGTAGTCGCTGTGATCCACGATCATGTGGGAGCAGGTGGTGGGGGCAAGGCAGTGCTTGCCGCCGGTGCACATGCCGCGCAGCATCTGCTCGCGGCAGGAGGGAAAGCGGAAGTTTGCGGTAGGACCGCCCACATCGTGGATATAGCCCTTAAAATCCGGCTCGTGGGTCATGCGTTCGGCTTCCTCCACGATGCTGTCGGCGCTGCGGCTGGTGACCCGCCGCCCCTGATGCAGCTGGATGGCGCAGAAGTTGCAGCCGCCGAAGCAGCCGCGGTTCTGGATGATGGAGAACTGCACCTCGCGGATGGCGGGCACGCCGCCCATGCTCTCGTAGATGGGGTGGTAGCGGCGGGTGTAGGGCAGGGCGTACACCTTGTCCAGCTCTCCGCGCACCAGCGGCTTTGCGGGGATGTTCTGCACCAGATACTTTTCGCTCTGCTTTTGCACGATGATCTGGCCGCTGACCACGTCCTGATTGTCCATCTGGATGCGGCAGGCCTTGGCGTAGGCGGTCTTATCGCTGGCCACCTTTTTAAAACCGGCGCACTCCACATACCGCTGGGGCAGGTGGTCGAAATCGGTCAGGTAGCAGGTGCCGTTCACGTCCGTGATGGTCTCCACCGGCTCCCCGGCGGCCAGACGGCGGGCAATCTCCACGGTCTGGTGCTCGCCCATGCCAAAGCTGATGAGATCCGCGCCGGAGTCCTCGGCGATGCTGGGCAGCACGGTGTCCAGCCAGTAATCGTAGTGGGCAAACCGGCGCAGGCTGGCTTCCAGACCGCCTAAGATCACCGGCAGGTCGGGGTAAGCCTGCTTGGCAAGCTTGGTGTACACGGTGGCGCTGCGGTCCGGGCGGGCACCGGCCTTGCCGCCGGGGGAGTATTCGTCCTCGGCGCGGGGGATCTTTGCCACGGAATAGTGGCTGACCATGCTGTCCACGTTGCCGCCGCCGATGAAAAAGCCGTACTTGGGCTTGCCGAACCGCTTGAAGTCCTCGCAGTCGGTATAGCGGGGCTGTGCCAGCACGCCCACCTTGTAGCCCTCGGCCTCCAGCAGGCGGCTGATGATGGCGGTGCCAAAGCTGGGGTGGTCCACATAGGCGTCCCCGATGATATAAACAAAATCAAGCTGTTCCCAGCCGCGCTCTAAAGCCTCGGCGTGGGTGATTGGAAGGAATGATGAAGTCATGCTTTCTCCTTTTTGTGCGATTGGGATGGATAGGTTGGAACGAAATCAGTATAGCACAAAACTTTGGTAAAAGGCAAACAAAAAACCGGATACAGAAGATTCTGTATCCGGTAAAAACTGTAAGCTTTTTATACAAAGAGAACTTACTTGAGTTCGATCTCTGCGCCAGCCTCTTCCAGTTTAGCTTTGATTTCCTCAGCCTCAGCTTTGGAAGCAGCCTCTTTGATTGGCTTTGGACACTCGTCAACCAGAGCCTTAGCCTCTTTCAGACCCAGACCGGTGATCTCTTTAACCAGTTTGATAACGCCCATCTTGGAAGCGCCAGCGTTTTTCAGGATAACGTCAAACTCGGTTTTCTCCTCAGCAGCAGCGGCAGCAGCTGGAGCAGCAGCAACAGCTACAGGAGCAGCAGCGGAAACGCCAAATTCTTCTTCAAGTGCTTTTACGAGCTCAGCAAGCTCAAGAACAGTCAGTTCTTTAACATTCTCAACAAATGCTAAAACTTTCTCAGAAGCCATGATAGTACCTCCATAATTTCAATAAAAGTGTAGCGGCGGGACCGTTAAAGGACTCCGCACAGATTGGGATTATTCTGCAGCAGGAGCTTCTTCCTGAGCAGCGGACTCAACAGCAGGAGCGCCGGATTCCTCTTCTTTCTTCTCGCCGATTGCTTTGATAGCAACAGCAAGACCTCTGAGGTTGCCAGTAAGAACGCTGAGCAACATAGAGATGAGGCCTTCTTTGTTAGGCAGCTTAGCCAGAGTCTCAACACCAGCTTTGTCCATTGGCTTACCATCAGCAAAACCAGCTTTTACAGCGTAGCTGCTCTTGGAAGACTCAATGTACTTGCAGATGATCTTTGCAGCGATGATCGGATCTTCGTGGGAAAGAGCCAGAGCGGTGGTGTTTTCCAGCACGTTGGAGATCTCCTCGTATGGAGTATCTTTCAGTGCCAGACGGAGCATGGTGTTTTTAACAACACGGTACTCAACGCCAGCTTCACGCAGTTCCTTACGCATCTTGGTATCATCAGCAACGCTGATGCCGTTGTAAGCAACGACAACACCGGCCAGAGAGCCTGCGATCTTCTCGTTCAGATCAGCAACAAGAGCCTTCTTAGCTTCCAGAATCTTTGCACTGGGCATTTGAAATTCACCTCATTCCACTTACAGATTGGTTTCGGTAAGCGGCTTTTTATGTGATATACAGAAAAAAGCCCCTTCCCGTCGCCGGGAAAGGGCTTGAAAGCATTGCAATCAAACGCACGTTTCTCGGCAGGTGGGTAAAACCCGTT